>Ga0214480_101080_pt1 | contig 12466 bp, 11 predicted proteins | sample M1_20Mar14CPVII9_3_FD_165042 | JGI IMG/M metagenome (GOLD analysis project Ga0214480, IMG submission 165042) | Marine eukaryotic communities from Monterey Bay, California, United States - M1_20Mar14CPVII9sort6BwellE17 | ecosystem: Environmental > Aquatic > Marine > Unclassified | place: USA... | reverse complement strand
ATGGAGTATCTCTACGCCACGTCAAACTTGTATGCTTCAGTTTGGCAAGTAGAAGGTGTTCGTGATAGAGATGAATTCGAATCTATTGTGAAGGAATTGAAATTAGAGCAACCTGAGTGGAAGCCCTCTGGAGAGAAGGTAGATTTGAGTGAGGGTGATAATGAAGAGGGCGGAGATGGTGCTGGTGGTGAAGATGATGAGAAGCTAAAGGGTGATTTGTACAAAGTTGATACGTCGAAATTGCAGCCAGCTCAGCCTGCTGAATTCGAGAAAGATGACGACCTCAACTTCCACATTGACTTCCTCACCACGGCTACCAATATGAGATCATGGAACTACGATATCAAAGCATCACCACGTCATACTGTAAAGGTCACGGCAGGAAGAAGTGAGTCTATTCATTCGTTTGATTACTTTGTTTTTCGTCTCTGTGTTGTTCTAACCCACAACCCCACATCTTTGTTTACAAATAACAACAGTCATCCCTGCCCTTGCCACTACAACGGCAATGGTATGTGGTTTGGTTGACATCGAGTTCTTCAAACTTGTTCTTGGCCTTCAATCTCAAGGCAGTGACAAGTTCCTCAACTCGAATATTAACCTTGCAGGCAGTGGCAACTTCACGACATTTGCCCCAGATCCTCCTCTAGATATTGAGACTGGACTGGAATCTCCTCTACCGAAATCATTCACATCTTGGGATAAGATTGAGATCTCCTGCAAGACTAAGGAGATGTCCGTCGAGCAGCTCGTTCTGTACATTACACGATCGTTTGGTGTTACTGTTGATCGTATCTTCTTACATGGTGATACAGAAGACAAGGCTCTCTTTAGTGCAATAGATAAGAAGAAGTTGGATTGGTCTATTGATTTTGACGAAGATGGGAAAGCTACAGTAAGTGATGGAGTGTTCACCCAATGGCCTCAAGTGCGCATGGCAGTACAAATGCTGGGAAGATTACCCCCAACGAGTGGACAGCGTGTTGTTTTCAAGTCTCAGGTAGACCGTGTCAAAGCATCATTAGATCAGACAAAAGAGTCATTTATGAAGCTGTTTACCGGATCTGTATCTGATGCATACAGTCAAGTATATCGACCAGCAGAGGAAGGGGAGAAACAAGCTTACTTTGACTCGGTGTTCAAAGCACGAGACTATGTTACTTTGGGTGTTGATTGCCACACAGATAAGAAGGAAGATATTACTCTTCCTTGCATCAAGTACATGTGGTAGCTAGTTTAGAAACGAATAAAGACACAAATTTATCTAATTGCAATACTCTATTACATAATTTTAATATATAGTGCTTGCACATTATTCTCAACGACGGGTTATCTTGATTAAACCTGATCATTCCCAAATCGTATCAAATTACATACTTAGCAATTATAACAGTATGACTTTTGCTGATGAAGTCTAGCTCATAACTCATAGGACAGGATACAACTTACAACTCAATCATAAAATTCTAACTTTTTTCAAAACACTTGACTAGACATGACACATAACATAGAGGAAATATATTGTTTCAAATTGGTTCACGAAGAACGAAGAAGCATCCGTTCTTTTTACATTGCTCTCGTGAGCATTCTTCATATTTGGGTGCATCAATATTTATGGCGCACTGTTGGGATTCTGAAAGTAATCCTGTAAAATCTGTTGTTCGGCTTCTGCTGATTCGGGCTCAGGGGCTTTCCCTTCTGGGGCACTAGGTTTTGCTTCGGCAGGGGCCTGGGGTTCTTCTTCGAGTGGTCGCTTAGTACCAGCCGTCTGTGCTGCAGGCTTTTCCTCTGTTGATTCTTCTTTTACTGTCTCATCCTTAGCTGGCTGACTAGTAGCTTGAGGGGCAGCGGGTGCAGCTGCGGCGGGTTTACTTGGACTTGCGCCTTGAGGAGGCGCCATTCCGGGATGTGGAGGATATGGGTAGCCAGGATAGCCCATTGGAGCTAAAAAGAATGATGAGAAGAAGTGTAAGTTATTGAACTTGAAAAGATTTATAAAACAACAACATCATCATCTAAACAACACATATATAACTTACGATAGCCAGGATAACCTTGGGGTGGCATCGGCATGCCAGGCTGACCAGGCTGAGGTGCTGCTTGTTGTGGTGAGTGCACTTGGGCGGGTGCACCTTCTTGTCCGCTTGCGGGTGCTGCCTGCTGTGGCGATCCTTGAGCTGGAGGAGCCTGGCCAGGTGCTGCTGGAGCGCCTTGAGGGGGCATGGGAGCTGAGTTTATAAAAAGTATGAGAAGAAGTGGCGTAAGTTACAGAATTATGAAGCAACATCATCTACAACAGTACGTATAATAACTTACGATAGCCAGGATATCCCATTGGGGGGTAGCCAGGGTAGCCCTGAGGGGGCATGGGAGCTGAGTATTATCGAAAAGGAAAGAAGAAGTTGTTTGTAAGTTAATGAACTTGCCATGAACTAAAAGAGTGACAACTATAAATAACGACAATAACATGACACTTACGATAGCCAGGATAGCCTTGTGGTGGCATGGGAGGATATCCAGGGGGGCCTTGAGAATGTGAGGGAGAAGGAGGCATCCCATAGCCATATTGAGGGGGATAGCCAGGATAGCCCATAGGGGGATACATCCCACGTCCCATGCCCATTGGCGAACCCATGGGCGGACCATGACCATGCGCACCCATCTGTGCCGCTTCCATCATACTCTCCTGTGTCGGGGGTGGCAATGCAGGCAAGGGATACTTTCGACTAATTTCATAAAAGTCTGGCTCGCCTGCTTTATCTGGCAATCTCTTCCCTGGGTTAACCAATCGTTGCATTAGCTTTGTTAGTTCGGGACGACCTCGTAGGAAGCATTCATGGTAGTATGATTTGCAATCAGGTCCAGGGTTTAATAGACGCTGTGGTTTTTTTTATATTGCAATAGTGGATATGAGGGATTACCTTTGCAATAACACAAAACAAACCAACACACTAAACATAAAACAAAATACATACCTTAAATCCCCAACCATTCACAGATCTGTTAAAACTTTCAAACTTGGCATGAGCAAAATGCTTAGGACAAATCACAGTACTTAACAAATGCTTATCAACAATCTTCCAACTCCTACCATGTGGCTGCCAACATATAATATGTTGATAGTTTGGATTACTAACAATGGCATGGAGTTTGGCTGGGAAATTGGGTTGTAATCGTGTCGTTTTCTTATTGGGGTCGCCACCGGGAGTTGGTGCGTCGTCATCGGATGATACCTCGACTTGTGAATAGTCCCTATATGTATGATCGATGATTGATTCTTTAACTTTTGGTTTCTTCCGCTGTCGGGGTACTACTGGTTCTGAGGCCGCATATACTTGTTGTTGTTGTGGTGATGGTTGCTGTGGCTGCTGTGGCGACGGTTGCTGTTGTTGTGGTGGGTCATTAGGATCCATCTTATTAGTATATCGTTATATATTATCGATGGTATATAATAGTTGATGATTGCTTGTGTATGTAATTAAGAAGTCTCTTAATATCAATAGATGTTTCGAACTTTATGCTTTCAATTAGTACATTCTTCTACCATGCACCACGATTCTTGTTAACTCAGATAAACCATGCGTTGATAATGTGATTATGATCAATCTTTCGACTGCTATCCTGTAGTTGGATCGCTTATTGCAATTATATTTCCTCAACGCCCCAATATTTAGTAGCCAAAAAAGATCTTGTCTTTGTTGGCCTCGCTCAATTGCCCCTGGGCTTGAACTGGACTAACCCACACATACCCAAATTTGGCTACATAGTTTTAATATGTATCCAGTAATTGAGTACGGTCTGGGTATATGGTACTGATACGGTAGGAATAAACAAAGCATTTGGTCGCTAGATTCTAAATTAGCAGCATTGTTTACTAAGTACCTAATGATGGCCGACACAAGTAAGCGGCTAAACCATCTCTATCGATATATGCCAATACAGTCACTTGATCAGTTTTTCATACCCTTGGTGAGGATCTCATATCGGTAGTGGGTATAATTTAGAAAAGGGGAAAGGATACTCTCGACATAACTTTTTGGTATCTTTATCCATGCTGATTGTCGGTTCTATAATAATTTGTATAATAAACATACGTTAGTACATCGGTAACACTCTCTCTTATCATTAAATCATCGATAAAGTGTCTGATGTCGTCTCTATTACCAAAAACATCTTATACTGCACGCCGAAGTCCTTCATTGTCATTTCTCTTGGTATCTTTGTCTTTGATGATGATGTTTGTGTTAAAATCTGATGGATATGCAATCACCCATCAACAACACCTTAAGACGACAATACAACTGCAACAAAATACATTTCATCGATCATTATATACAAAAAGACGCAGATATAATATATCTCATCGTCATTTATCAACAAAACTGTCGTTATCTAGCACATCAAATGATAAAGATTGCAATACAGATGAAATAAAACAAACTTTAGAGAGGTATGGATTTGGAAGTCGATTAGTATCATTAACGAACACCAATCTACCAATGATTGCCGAAATGTACGAAGGTGGTAACTTGAAATTGTGTTTGATAACTGGTATAAAGTCTCCGACGTCTACATCAAAAACACAAAATAAGCCACCGCTTTTGACTGTATTGGTTATGAATGAAGAAGATAGTATGTTGCAGGAAGAGAAGGTGATTGATATAGGTCAGATTACTACACTTTGGCAAGATATCAACAAACTACCAACAATAGACGAGCTGAATGATGTCATACATACAAACTACAACCAAGCACAAGAGACATTGCAAAGCAATAAATTACAAACAGAGAATGCAATGCAAAATTTATATAATGGTCGTATTGCCAATAGATTATCTGTACGACCGTCATCATCTCGCAATAACAATAATCATCGACATTATCAACCATTGACAAAGAAACAGATACCCAAAATTGTTGCTCAATTCTCATCATTAGACAATCATCATGCTACGGCAACACATAATTTTGAAGAGCTACTTCGTAATCTACTCAAGGTAGGAGAAGATCGTATATCAAGATTGGTAGATTCTACAATGGCTACTGATTATTTGTATACAGATTATATCAAGGATGGAGATAGGAATGAACAAATGATACGAAGGATGGTTGCTGCTCAGATACTTACTCAAGATGCCATGTCTGGTGGTCGATTCAAGAGAAGGTCATGTCAGTTTGTTTCTGCTCAATATAAGAATGCAGCAACAGATGAAGACGTCAATAGAGTGCAACAAGTCACTTTGGTCAATGGTGGATGGGTAGCGGTAGATCCAAGTATCAAGGCTGCATCAGAAGGGAGAAAGTTTGCAGCAACAACCACATCGTCTCCATCAACAAACAAGACGACCAAGAACATCAACAATACTCAAACCAAACCTCGCAAATTAACAGCAGCAGATGAACGGATAGTGCATCGATTAGAATGCTTGGCAATGGGTGATGTATGGAAGATTGAATCGAATAACAACCAATACGATAAAGAAGAAGATACATATGATAGAATGTTAGAGTTGGATGTACGAGAGGCATTAACAAGTATGAATTTACCCTTGACGCCAAATGGGGCAACGTCGGCCTTGATACAGATTGGTAAATGGTCTGAGAATGATAAGAGTAATAATAAGCTGCGTATTGAACCATGGTCACCAGAGTTGTTGGATGCTGCTAGATCATTGGCAACTTATGAAGATGATCGACGTGAATCATTGGCAAAGAAATGTTTCTCATCAACAACAAACAAGAAGAAGGATAAGAAGAATTTGAAAGATAATGGACTAGAAGGGAGAGTGGATCTTACTTCATTGCCATGTCTATGTGTTGATGCCAAACGTGCTTCATTTCGTGATGACTCAATTGGTGTTAGACTGCGCTCTTCTACTGGAAGAAAGGTGAATAAGTCAGCATCAAAGTGGGAAATTCTCATTCATATTGCTGATATATCCGATATCTACTTTGATGGAGGTAGGAAAACATCTAACAATGTGCATTTACTAAAGGAGGCGTCTGAACAGAGGGGTCAAAGCCGATATGATTTGCCATTAGGACCACTGCACTTGATCCCGCCAGTTGCATTGACGGCATTATCATTAGCCACGAACAAAGACAAGATACCAAATAGATGTGTTACTCTTTGGGCATATATTGACGAAAGAGACGGAAAGCTACTCGAGGCCGGCTTGGAGAGGACGCTTATATCTAGTCCAAGGGCGTTAACATTTGCAGATGCAACAACACTTTTAGAAAGTAATGCCGATGAGGTACCTAAATCAATGTCAACCTCAAAAGCTGTGATATCTGTGGCTGAAAGAAACCTGTCACTATGGAGTAAACGTCATCGACAACTTAATCAATCAGCACAGAAACGAGAGAAGCGTTTGACAACAAAAGAACGAATCGCTCAAGAATCTGGTGGACGCAGTCGAGGAAGAGATGATGGTGTTGGTAATTCATTTCAACGATCTCGAGGTCATCGATTAGTTGATTCATCACTAGATTTATATTCCTTTGCTCTTGGCACATTGGTAAAGAGAGCAAAGCAACCAATTCCAAGAGCCGCTGGCCGTGGAGCAGACCGCGGTGGTAGACTTGGTACAGCTCCATTAAGACGATATATTGATGGTATTGCTCAGAGACAGGCAATTTCAGTTCTATGTGGCTATGGCAAGCCATTAACATTACAAGAGTGTAAACAAGCATCAAAAGTTGCATCCCAGGCAAGTGATAGACTTGATAACATCCGATCATCCAAGCAATCCACCATCCAATAGGAGAGAAAGAGATTGGGTGATTTACTAGCTGAGCATGGGATTAAAGATACCTTGAGAAGAACCCTCTCTCCATCGAAACAAAAATCATGACTGAAATGTTTTGTATCAACTGATCAAACAAGTCAATACAAAGCAAAGAAACATGCAGTGTTTCCATCATTGTTGCTCTTCGCAAAACAACAACTCCTCGCTTACAAAAATCAACCAAATCAGTTCATAATTTTTGCGCATTGAGCACACAACAACACCACACCTTCTCTATATCTACATCTACCATCCATCTAATCTATCAACATGAAGACTTTCGCCACTACTCTACTACTTCTAGCCTCAGCCACGGCTGCCTATGGTCACTCTCCAAAAGCATCAAAGGCTAATATTAGTAACAACTTGTCCTACAGTTTTATTCAATCAAAGTCAAGTAAATCAAGCTCTAAAACATATAAAGAGCCCATCCGTGGCCGTCGTCTTCTCGGAGAGGATCATGCAGGAGGTGTTGAAAGTGGCAAGCCGTCTCGGTAAGTTGTTTTTATGTCGGTTACTACACCTTTCGTTTTATTTTATAATATCAACTCACGTATTATATTCTTTTAGCAACTTGCACCACAAAAACAGTTCAATGTCCTATCATCTCTTTCGACCTCGTCTTTCCAAGACCAAATCTGAGAAAGAGGTTGTCTTATTCTCTGCATCTGCCAAGTCTGAGAAGGAAGCAATTCAATCATCATCTACCGCCTCTTATGCCTCCGTCTCTGCCAAAAGCTCTAAAGCTCAGTTTGGACGTGCTCTTCATGAGCGATCTGAAGACTTGATTGATGGTAGTTTGAGCATTGAGTTAGCACCGCGTACCTACCCCAAGAGTGGTAAAGCAAGTAGTAAAGCAACCGTGTTTGTGATTGATGCCAAGAGTAGCAAGGCTGTGCCCGTGAAAGTTAAACGTTCGATTGATCCTATTCAAGTGTCAAACGATCAAGCTGAACCTATGAAGGCTCTCTCCTTTATTGAATACAGTTCACAAACCCCGGTAGCTTCAAAAGAAGAGGCAAGTGGAGCCTCTGCACTTGTTGTAGCGTCTGTTTCAGTTGGAACTCTACTAGCTGTATCTGCTTTTGCCTTGAATTAGATGAGCATATGATATGTATGTGTATGATGAGTGAACCGCAAAGCAATATGAATGAAGAGTCTAGCTTGTTGATACTTATCTGTGGACCTCTTGTGCTTTGCAAAGATAGAAAGATGTAACTATTAACCTCTTAGAATTATATGTAACTTATTGTATTGTTGATTTATTCATCACTTGTCTCCGATATCTTTTATCATCCCACTCTTTTTTCATGCTCGGCTCTTGAACAGCTTGAAGCCTCTTCTTCTTAGAGGTGAGAATCTCAAGTACCAAGTTAGACAGCTTAATCCTTGAACCAAGTTGAAAGCTGCCAAAGATAATAGCACACCATTCAATGTCTTTCCCAGAGGAGATACTAGCCCTGCAATCATTGCGCCTACGCCGATTACTGTCACAAGTGCCAGATCTTTGAAAGCTGATAAACCTAACATCGTCCCTTCTCCAGCAAATACTAAGCCATTTACTAAATGTATAAATGATGATATTAACGCCGGCCCTTTCACTGCCTCTCGAACTTCTGGTAGAGGTGAGAACCAAGGAGTAATCATTGGCAAAGCAAACAGCTGGACACCTGCTAAAATAATTCCGAGTATAGTACCCCAGGCAAAGATTCTATCAGCTACAGGTCGTGCGGCATCATCTCCTTCTATGGCCCTAGCAGACGGCACCAAGGCAGCTGCAGTTCCTTGAACTCCAAGATGAGCGACAACTCCCAGAGAATAGATTTGCATCGTGATCCCATATGCTGGAAGATGCGCGTTTTACAGTTTATGAAGATGGAGAGAGATAAACAGACATAACACTTGTTGTTAGTACATATGGTTTGCAAGGGCAGTCAAATAAAGGCAAATTAAGTTCAAATGAAGTAGTCAAAATCAACGAGACTTCATATTGTACACTTGACTTCACATGATGAAATAATACTAACGCGGACTTTCCTGCTGCAGATACTCCACTTGGATCCATCTCTTGTGCTCTTCTCGCTGCCGAGACAAAAGCAACATTGAGAGTCAATTGCCTGAGCAGCATGGCGGTACCTCCCTTTATTAATGGCAACAACGACTTCATTGATGGTGCATTAAATAACTTTGACCACTGAATGAGCTTACGTCGTATCAACAACCGTAAGTATATCAAACTTGATGTCAACTCTGAAAAACTTGTAGCTGCAGCTGCTCCACTAGCTCCTAATCCACTCCATATTCTTTTCAGAATCATATTGTTGGGTGCTGCAATTCCCAGCCCTTTAATTCCAAAGATACATAACGGATCTAACACTAGATTGAGTAAGTTTGTTGTCAATGATACTTTCAAAGGTGTAATTGTATTCAATAAACCTCGATAGGCTGCAAAGCCTGTTGCCGAGAACAACGCTGGGATCATTCCAATGGCACGCCATCTTAGATATGGCACTGCATAATCTAAGACACTCATTGCCCCCGATACACTTGCGGCTTCTGTTAGAGAAGATGGCAACACCAATCTCAATACAAGCTTAGGCCAACCAATCAATATCAATGAAAAGATACCACCCAGTACATTCGATAGATATAAACTTTCACATACCCTCTCCTTTGCTGTAGTCCAATCCTCCTTGCCAATGGCCTCTGCCACCAGTGGGGCAGTGATCGTAGGAAGGAACGCTGCCAGAAAGTAGATTGTAAAGAAACATTGATTAGCAGCCGATTGTGCAGCTAGTGCCAATGGATCAGCTAACTGACCAACATAGAATGTATCAACTGCATTCACTAATGGTACTACCATTAAATTTAACATTGTAGGAAGAGCAGTTGATAATATCTTTTTATCTAATTCATCTGGTGGAGCTGTACTTCTTTTCAGTTTTGGTATTGCACTAACTAATCGTGACCATGAAGATATGGTACCATCTATATCTAATTCTTCATTTAATACTTCTGCTATATCATTGGATGACGATTTGTCAATATCTAATTCTTCATTTGATACTTTATTATTGTATGACTCATTATCAGTATCAGACATATAAAGATTTCTACATGGTATCTTTAGTAATTGCTGTGTACCAAGCCGCCGATGTGAATACCTTGGGGATACAGATAAACCATCCGCATCATATGCAGCCAACAATGACAATAGTAGGAGACGATACACCATTGTAGACAATATTAACTGCCGCTAAGTTGTTCCTCCTCTCTCGAAATTTTTCTCGCGTCACGGATACCCACAAATTGAATTTTATTTCATACTCACACATACTCACTGCGCTCAATAAGTCGTAAATGGCTGATAACACTGTACATATATGGTCAACAAATCATGATACCAGGGATTTAATCTAGATATCAACAAGTCTTGGATTCAAGTTTATTTTGTTTTTATTCAACACAAGAGGTACGATAGTAGAAAAAGTGTAAGAGAACATTTACTATTAAGTGATAGTCTACATGATAAACACAAACTATCCTGTTCGAAGGCCAATTCTCTTTCCTTTCTCTTCTTCTATCTACAATTTTCTCGAGTACAAACAAAAATTCCCTACACATCCTCCTCATTTAGGCAACTACAGATCCAAGTACATATGATGCAGAATACTTCTCAATCGCTTCGGCACCAACACGATGAGTAAAGTCACCAAATGCCTCAAATTCCATCCTCTGTTGAATAAACATGGCAAGGATTGGTTCCATAGTCTCCTCCAACTTATCACGATCCATCTTTGCCATGAAGGGGTAAGCAGTACGTGTTAATACTGGACTACCACCCAACCATACCTGATATGACTTGGCACCATCACCAACGAATGCCAACTCAGCCATGTAAGGCCGAGCACATCCGTTAGGACAACCAGTCATACGCATTAGAATTTCCTCACCAGGTAAATTCATCTTATTAAGTAATCCACGCATACGTTCGATATAGTCTGGCATTAAACGCTCTGCCTCACCCTGTGCTAATCCACACAATGGTAATGCAGGACATGCCATGGCAAGACGTGCATTCGGATCAACATCCTCTAATGCCGCCACACCATGTTCACGCATAATAGCATCAATACCATCCTTATCCTTAGGATCAATATCACGAAAGATGATAGATTGAGTAGGACTCAATATCGAATGCAAGTTATACTTGTCAACGATTACACGCATTGCCGACTTGAGACGGAATGATCCCTCATCCTTCACACGACCATTATCAACATGTTGACCGTAAAACAACTTTCCGTCACCCTGATCCCACCATCCCATCCAATCATTATACTTCCAATCTTCCATGGGACGCCAGGGGGCAATTTCCGTACCTACATAACTTTCGACAAGTTTCTTAAAGTTGTCAATACCAAGCGTATGCACCAGGTACTTCATACGTGCATTGGCCCGAACGTCACGATTACCATGATCACGTTGAGCGGCAACAATTGCCTTGAGTACCTCCATAATATCCTCCTTGGGTACGAATCCCATATGATCAGCGGCACGTGCAAATGTACTCTCCTTATTATGTGTGCGTCCCATACCTCCGCCAACCATGACATTAAACCCTTCCAGTTCGGTACCAGCCTCATTCATAATAACGACACAACCAATATCATTGGTATAAATATCCAACGAGTTATCACCGGGAACAGTTACACCAATCTTAAACTTACGTGGTAAGTACTGTGTACCATAAATAGGTTCAACACTATCACTTAGAATAATACCCCGTCCTGAATCATATAACATTGCCTCATCGACATTATAACTCTCCACCTCTTTTGCCCATGTTTCAACACTGGCGGCCTTTTCACCATCTAACCAAATTTCACTAAATGCATTACTCATTGGTCTAAATAATTGTGCAAATACTTTAGAATATTCACGTGCATAGTTATATGCGGGAGTGGTGAAGGGTGCGGGAGTGGTCATTACATTTCGTGAGACGTCTCCACAGGCTCCTACGGTACTACTACCAATATTCATAATTGATGAAATGACAGTTTTGAGATTACCTTTTAATATACCATGCATTTGGAAACATTGTCGTGTAGTGGCACGTAAATCGCCTTGTCCCATCTTGGCTGATAAATCATCCAACAACCTGTACAAGTCAGGTGGTAATTCCCCGGCAGGTTGTTTAAGTCGTAACATAAATTGCCAATCTTTAGGTCCTTTAGTTTCACGATTATTCTGTTGATAACTACCATGATATTTTAATATTTGATAAGCATCCTTGGAGATACCAATTTCTTCAGTTGATAATTGTTCCTCGAGTGGGATACGTAAATAATCGGATGCTATTTTTAATTTTTCAATTTTTGGTAATGATTTTGATTTTGGTGCTTCCATTTGTACATTTAGACTTGTAGTTGTAGTGCTTCTGGAAGTAGTGGCATGATGTGTGATTGTTGATTGGGGAGCAAAAGCGATGACTGCTGATGGAATTGTAGCGGCGAGTGCAACGCCGGTGGTAAACTTCATTATTGATTAGTGGTTTTTACACTATTGTTGAGCTATACAAGCGGGCGGTCTCTTGGGTATTGATGTTATTGTATTGCAATATTGTGATGGATTGAGGACAAATAAGCTGTCGATGCTGAGTTGATTTATTGGCT
>Ga0214480_101079_pt1 | contig 12474 bp, 8 predicted proteins | sample M1_20Mar14CPVII9_3_FD_165042 | JGI IMG/M metagenome (GOLD analysis project Ga0214480, IMG submission 165042) | Marine eukaryotic communities from Monterey Bay, California, United States - M1_20Mar14CPVII9sort6BwellE17 | ecosystem: Environmental > Aquatic > Marine > Unclassified | place: USA... | reverse complement strand
ATTTACTAACACTTAATGCATCATCAATTTGACGTAAATTAGTACCTCCTCCAATCGATAGCCCTTTGAGGCTTTTCATTAGATAATTGAAATTATCATTCTCTAATTTCTTCCTATTGTCAACTTGTACTTGGTCTACTTCCATTGGTGTTGTTGTTAATGATGATGCTGATGGCGGCAGTTGGAATTAGTATCACAAAATGAATTAGTACTATCCGAGAAGAAACGACGGACTGATGCCAATCAAGTACCATCTACCTCTGTTCCAATGGAAGAGGATATAGATGATGATGGCGAAGATAACTCCCAAGAGATGGAGCTTGAATGTGAGAGTACAGCTGGGGACACTTCTGTCAAAGTCACTTTTACCCTTCAAGATGGTACTACCACCGCCACCACTGCTGTCACTGATGCTGCTGTTGTTGTCACAACAAATGATGCTGCCGCTGCCACAACAGCTAATCAGCAACCCAATCCATCACCAACTAATAATAACCTATCAAATCAACCGTTACCAGATTATGAACTTGCAAATAATGACGAGTTAGAACCTACATTTGCTACACAAGCTGAGAAGAAGCGTCATCTTGATAAACTAAAGCTGGAACGTCTAGCCCCGTCAATGAAACAAAAGGAGTCCATGGAATCTGAAGATAAAACGCCTAACATTACTCTAGTTATTGGTGATGAGTATCGGGCTGGCTATGCAAAGGTTACAAATGAGATCAAGAAAGCTACAGCAAACAAGTACTCTCAACTACCAATGTTAGGTAAAGAATATACGCCTACTCCTGAAGAAATAGAACTCGAATCCATTTGTAACACAACAGCACAAGAAATCAAGAAACAATGCCCTGGATACATTGGCAACTTACTTCCTGAGGCTGAGCTGCTACCACTTGTTCGGGTATCAAAAGGTACAGAAGGTTACAATAACGGTGAATCACAAGAAGTTAGTATGTTAGCAGTAGCCAACCTACTCAAAAATGAGAATCGTTTCGGATTGCCAGTAGTATTGCATCAAAAAATTATGAAAGGGTTAGGTTATTATCGTCATTTCCCAGAGAAGTGTGATGCAATAATGGAAACAATCAAAGCCATTCACTACAGCAAGTATAAAAAAGTCATTATAATGATCAACGACACACTCCGTGCATTCTTTGAATCGGTACATTATTGCTACTTCCTTGGAGTAGTCAAGGCACTTAATCCAAACAAAGAGATTGAGATCATATCATGTGCAAATGGTTTAGTACCAACGATTGGATTGCCATACATCATCGAAGCCATTCATACACGTGAAGTAGAACACCAAGTGACTCAGAGTGAAGTTTCAAGATTTAGTGCTGGGGCTAATGCCCCCTTCGATAATGAAGAAAGTAGAAAGTATCAACATGAAATCATTACCAAAGGGAAGGAGCTCTGGGATATGTGGAAGGCTGAAGGTGTTCTCCCATCATTCGTATCAGAAGGACGGAAACGAGTTGTCGAGGATCTTCCAGACGATCCAGAGATTCGACAAAAGTTCATAGAAGCAGTCAAGACCTCAGAGGCTAAGTTGGGAAAGTTGAATCAAAAGGAGCCTTCATTACACAACATTTCAATTGCATCAGACGGCAGTATTATAGATGGTGGTTCCACTGACGTCTTTGGTCCAAAGTCTAAAATTGGTAGTAATGATATTGCAGTTGTACTTCGAACGTCAGTAACAAGGAAGGACAAGGATGATGATATTGACGATAGCGAAGGAGAAGACATTATCGAGGAAGCAGACAATGAAGCCGACGATATTGCAGCTGGTATTGAAAGAGATAATGGAAATGTCTTCATTGATAATCTCCCAATCGGTCAGCTGGCTCCAATTATTGCACATATCAAGAAACTCAAACTCCTCGATAATGGTGCCAAGCTATGGATCTTCTTTGATCGAGGCTGTCCAAGGACTCGTCTATGCAACAAGGAGTTTTCCAAGTTATTGAGTAAGCTCGAAGCTCGTCAGTTTAGATATGTATTTATGTCAACATTGAATCGGATCAATAGTAACTCAGTTGCCGTCCAAACGTTTCTTGGTGCACAGAAAGTTAGTCCTGGACTTGAGATTCATTGCTCACTTGAACATGGAAAGAACAAGACCACTATTGCAGGTAATGAACATCACCGTGTCATGGAAAAACAAGATTCTAATAACAAGTGCAAAGCGTCAGTTGCAAGCATTGAGCAGTCTTTCCCTGAAGTAACTTTAAATATCACTCTTCATAATGATGCCAAGACAACCAGTGGCTATTACTTGACGAAGACATTCCGCAAGAAAGTCGAAGACATCCACAGTAGAGTAACATACCCTTCATCGTCCTTCATCCCATTCTCCACTGTAGATGAACAAAATCAGAAACACTTGAAAATATTGAATGAGAAGATCCCACTGAAAAAAGAAGAGAAGAAGCGACTTGAGCAAGAGGAGAGGAGGAAGAGAGAGAAGGAGAAGAAGCGAGCCGAGGAGGTAGTAACAGCCGAGATGAAGGAGAAGAAGCGAGCCCTTCTCCTCCGGCTTGAGCAGGCCCAGGAGCGAGGAGCCGAAATTAAGCGAGAGGAAAAGAAGAGAGCAGCCGAGGAGAAGCGACTTGAGAAAGAGGCAAGGAAGAACTTTGTAACTATCACAGTCAACATTCCCAAAGCTGGACAATTAGGATTCGTTTTATCGGCAACAAGGAATGGAGTATCACTAATGAATGTCAATCCAGCATCTCCGCTCAATAAAGTCGTACCAAATTACTTACGAGGGGGTCGGTATTGCATCAGTGATGTTAGTTGGTTGGAAAATTATTATCAACGACAGTGGAAGAGTATCAAGCACCCTGAAGAGTTCATAGATATGACCAAGTATTGTCAAGAGAAGAGGTTGAAAAGTATTCAGATTGTATTCCAACAACAGTACTAAGTATTTAACCACAGATTTGAGGATACATTAGCTGTACATGATTTGCAAATTGTAGGTTAGATCGCCAAATAAAAAGGACCGTGCCTCAGATTTTTTTTCAGGGGAGTTGCAATCTTTCTTCTGAATCTTTGCAATAGTGTGGCCTATCGATATATTATATCATCATAAAACTATCACCTATATTATCTTGATATTACTCTACAATAATAATAAATCATGGACACGTTCAGAAAGCATGACAGTCTAAAACCATACTTCGACAACTCCTACGGATGCGCAGCCTTCTCAAGTGTAGCCAAGGGTGGTATTCGTCGGTGGTGCCTATGGAGCTGGTGATATATATAAATTAAATGGTGTTAATCAAGAACATGTTGGTAAGGTGGATTTGGTTCAGGCGATTGCTGGCTTTGTTTTGGGTGGCGAGGTGAGATAGAAAGAAAACTGTGTGCATATCTTGTGCACTTTTTTATGTGTCTCAACAATATATATTATCATATAATATCACATCTCAAACACGGTGTTATTCCATCACATATACTTTTTCGTGTCTCAACGTTCATTTCATATCGTATCTCTACCAACATACATTTCATATCATATCTAACTACACGACTGTTACACTCAGGTATACGCCGAGATTATCTTCTTTGAAACAGAGGCTGATATAATCGCTTTACGATGGGTAACTTTGAATTCTCAGCTAATGCCAAAGCAGTAGCATTAACTGCTGCAATCCAAACTAAGGCAACAACCCTTGGAAATACTGGATTACAGGGAGGTATTACTGCCGATCAGACACAGGTGGCAGGGTTTGATAGTGGTAAAATTGAATACACAAAGGGTATGAAGGTCTTCACACTAAGTTTGGGAGGACTAATGTATGAGGCTACGATTGGAGGACAAAAGTTTAATATCAAATAGAGAATACATTGCATGGTGTGTATGTGAAAACAATCAACTTCAAGTGTTACAGCATAAACGTAAAAGAGTGGGATATATGGTGTGTGTTTCACTGAGTAGTTAAAGAAGTAGTAGACGAGTGATATGTATCTAAAGTTGAGACTAAAATGTGTACCTAGACATTAAACTTAGTCTGACATATTGTCTCTACTCCAACCCTGCCTTCCCCTTCCTCTACTTAACTTCACTGTTCAACTGCCTACCCCCTCTTCGCCCCCTACACCTCCCGAAGCTTACCAACCAATCCTTCATAAACCAAAACACTTGGAGAACAAAATTCGAGGGCCCATCGATCTCATCTACTCCTCTTCATCAACATAGTCGGCTGAGTTTGAATCAAAGTAGTCAGCGGATACTTCCTCTTCGAAGTTTGCTTCAAAGTCGTACTTGTTGGGAATACACTTCTTGTTACGATCTGACCAACGACAGGAGTTTGTCCTAGCCTTCTCATCGTTACACGCCTATTATATTAAGAAGTAAATAAAAGAGGATAGAGACATAAGATGTGAGTATGGATAACATGAGACACATAGATACCACTGATAATATAGATACTCACCTTCCAACCCTTTCCACTGCAACGAGCATCTCCGCCGCTCTAGATTGATAACGAGGATAAGACATAAGAGTATATACGAGTCATAAGAAACAGAACAATGTAGACTACTCACGTTATCAACACATCCGTTGCCACTACTCCAACGACAAGAGCTAGCAGCTTGACAATCCCGCCAACCATTGTCCTCACACCTATCCGACTTAGCCATGGAACTGCAAGATATTAGAGTAGAGTGTAAGTTCTTGTGCACTTTTAAGAAGAAAGAACAAAGGAATCTTACCATTCACCACGACGACCGTCCCAGGTACACTGAGCCTTCCTTCCATTCTCACACCAGCCACGGGAGCCACTGGATTATTGATGTTTAAGAAATAATGGTTATTTGTTTAGAACAACTCTAGCTCAATCTACTATACACTCTAAGTTGACAATACTCACCGACGGGTACACTCGTCAGCCTCTTGGCAATCATCACCACGCCAGGCACAGTCACCAGATCAAGGTTGGAAGTCGTTAGTACACCAAGTTTTGGTAGTACGTCCTGTACAAGACTCCCTATCATCTTTAGGAGCAGTACGACAGCTTCCACTACGCCCTCCCCTCCATTCACAGTCCCCAGACGAGGGCTGGAAGTCGTTAGTACACCAGGTTCTGGTACTACGGCCAGAACAAGGCTTCCTATCATCCTCTGGAGCAGTACGGCAAAACCCAGTACGAGAGTTACCCTTCCACTCACAGTCCCCAGATGAAGGCTGGAAGTCGTTTGTACTGCGAAAGATATGATGTGGAGAATGGAGATGATATAGTGAGACTTTACCCAGAACATATCATATCATGTGAGTACCTCCTCTATCTTATTAGACTTACCACCAGTTCTCGGTAGTACGGCCGGAACAACGCATCCTTCCATCATCCCGCTGCTTATCCTGACAATCGCCGTTCTTCCACTCACACCCGCCAGAAGGTTGGAAGTTATTAAGGCACCAATCTCTCGACCGTCGGTCACTACAAGCTTTTTGCTCCAAGAAGTCAAGATCTTCGGAGAAGATGAGCTACAATTGCAATACACAATTGCAATTGCAATCAATGGGAAGGATGTATCATTGTAGTCGATGAATTGAGAGGGGATGAGAAAAGGGATCGTCGTTGATATTGATGAGTGCATATGATATGAGCATATGATATGAGCATATGATATGAGAAGGCACAAACAAAAAGAGGGCATCATCGATTCGGTATATAAAACAATAGACATACCTTTTCAGCAGACGCGCTGGAGGCGGAGCTGATGATCATGATGGCGGCGGAAGCTAATAATAGTTTCATGGTTGTTGTTGTTATGTTGTTAGGCTATGATTTCAATATCTAAATGAAATTATGATCTATTTGTTGAACATGCATTGAATCATCAACGAGTAAGTTGGTGCTCATAAGTAGATTTACTAGCAATGTTCAATCTTTCTTTGTTATGCATCTTGCCCATCATTGACGTGTGGTGTTTTGTTTAGTTGTTGTTGTTTTCAATGAATAAAGGCCTATAGTAACGGTATCCTTTATCAGATCAGCCGGATCGATAACTTCACTATATGCCGCGGCTAATAGGAGAGAAGTTGATCGCCAATCAAATCACAGTGTCATTTTTATCCTCTCCTCCTCTCCTCCTCCTACTCCTCCGCTCCTCTCTCTCCTTGGTTCCTTTTGTCTGTGTTGGCGGCTACGTTTATTACATAGTTATCAATAGAAAGACGAACAGTTTAATCTAGATCTTATTTGATAACTTGTATGTCTCCTTAAGTACTACTGTCCCGTGTCACTTTGCTCAGTATCCCCCCCTCGATTTCTACTAGAAACCTTACATATCTTATTCTCTATTCATTATTATTCCCATGTGTGAAGCTAATTCATCAATCAAGTTCATCTCCCCAAGTAAAGAAGAATGAGTCTTTGGCAATAACAAACAATAAGCTCAAGCGCTAAAGAGATCATCTCTCTGAAACTTTTATCTATCGAGTGAATATTCAACACAAACTTATAATACACAGTGAAGATTTGTCTAGATTAAAGTGCATACAGCCATAGTTCCAGGGAGATATCTGAGACTTCACTCCTCTACAATTCCTCTCTAACCAATAACTTGCTTAGATTCCCCTAACTCACTATACATCTCAGTGCAAACTCGTTCCCTCTAGTGCACAATCCAAACATGAACCTTCACCTTTGGCTTTACGAGACTCTTGTATATGGTGACGGCAGTCAGAGGAGCAAAACTCTACAAAACATCCATCGCATTCTCCCCCCTCGTCATTACTATGAACACAATCAATGCATACAGTTTTTCCACAACCAAACCCTTCACAATGATAAGAAATAACACATTCAATGCACCTCATTTTCCCACAAAAAGAACATGTATTCTTCTCAGAGCAATCATCGCAGAAACCAATCTCACAACCTCCATGTTCACATTCTTTCACTTCTCTACATTTCTGGCAGGTGTAATCTTCACATTTCACACATCTATTCATTGGGACACAATTCTTACAATATTCTTTTTCACATTTATAACACCAGGCAGAGTATAGACAGTCGCCGTCGGTACAAAAATGTTGTAAACATTGAAAGCATGTATAGTTTTGAATACCATAAAAGTCGTCTCTTTCAAGATCCATCCACCTCATACCCCCTGTCTCTGCACAAGTTCTATTACATTTTGAACAACAATGTCCTTGATTTGTCATATATTGATTATACCTTTCTAAGAACTGATCCATCTGTGTGTTTTCTACTTCTGAACTCCGCCACTTCTTCGGTAATTCTAATTGCTTTAGACTACTTCCATTGCTAATGATATCTTCAAGTATGGGTATAACTACTGATTCTGATAATAATGGCTCCGGTTTAAGTGAAGCCGATTCATGTTTCCCTACCAAACTCATATCAATCTGCTGTATTGCAATGGAAGAACGTAACATATCCAATCCACTACCTGTAATATTGACACATCCAGCGAGCTTTAGTATCTTAAGGTTATTCACGGCATCTACACACCTCAATATCATATCAATACCATCATCCGATAGTTTAGCCGCTAGGCTCTTCTCAATATCACTAAAGTCTAATATATTCCAATTGGTTGAGGATATAATGGTGTTGCTAGTCTGTTTTTGTTGGGTAAGAGTCATCCATCATTACTGGATTGATATAATACCGATCATTGATAGTTATTGAGTAAGCGTCGAATAAGATAGGGGGATGTGCGTCATGGTGAAAAAGTGTCTTTGTGAAAAAAAGTGATGGAGGTGAGCAGAAGTTGCTTTTGAGATCAGAAAGGTTATCACCTAATAATATTAGTTACATTACCTTGGCACAGCAAGGATAGGATACCGCCCAGAAAGTGCACGTAAAAAGCCAGTGATGAAACGTTACTTGAGTTTGACTAGAGGCTATTAGAGCAGAAGAGAGTATATCCTCCTCAACTGATACTATGGTGAATCTATTTGGCGGTTCCATCGTAGCATCTATCCCACCAACATGGCGAGATGTATCACAAGGTAAATATATACATTTCTTTCATTATTATTATTATCATCGTACAAACTTATCTTCTCTCCTTTCATATTGGATCCTTACCACTTATTTATATTGCAGTTCGTCAAGTTCCCGATAATCAAGAAGTATATCAAGACTGCAGTGAAGAAACTGGTGCCGTACTAGTTATTGAGATACTCGAATATCAAACAAATGTAGAGAATAATGACGCATGTAACTTCTTTCTAAAAGATTTGGGAGAAGCCAATGAAACTCCACCCGAGGAACAAGTAATACATTCAAATCAGGTTATTAATCTACTCGGTAATGCATGTGAGATGAATAAAGAACAGATACTGCCCAGTTTAGTATTGCCACCATCAACTACATTAACATCACAATTACATGCATGTATATCACGAGGAACACAAAAGGTTAAACAAAAGGGACAAACTACTTCACAATGTATTGATATTGAATTATGTGCTTTAAGATTAAAGGATATAGATACTGACTTGTTGATAACATTGAGCATTCCTCGTCGTAAAGATAGTGGAAAGGATGGTGGTAGTAATGTGGGTGACGAGATATTCAAACAGATATTGGCATCATTCAACATACAAGATTATAGTTTGTTCGGAGGTTGAGAAAGTATATTAGATGCAGTAGTTATTTATCAATTAGTTTACTATTCTTTACGATGAATATAAGTATAAGAATAGACTATGAACATATGTGAAGTGTTATATAGACAAATAGTTTGCTGTCATGTACAAGGCTGAGTAGAATGAGGAAGCCATCGTGTCATAAGCTCCCGCATCAGCTATATTATCTTTTACTCTTCGATTGTATAGAATATCCCAATCCAAGGCCTTGGGACTTTGATCATCTACTTAGGTCTGAAGCGCCACACGTCTACATATCAAGAGATAAGGATGAAAGAAGGGATACCAAGAAATAGGATACCTGAAAAAAGATATCACGCCGATGATTGACGCGTGGTCTTTATAATAGTAGAATTGTGCAGAGAATACTAATAAAGAAACTCACGAGATAATAGTCGATGGTTTGAGCTATAATGATCTTGCATTGTTCGTCAAAAATCAAAAAACATGCTCATAATCGAGTAAATCGATAACAAACAACCAACTATAACAACCATGAAGATCCAAGCCTTATTATCTGCAGCCTGTGTGTTGCTAACCGCAGTCCCCGGTGCATTGGCGGAGGTAAGTTATATATGTATTGCAATGTATATCAGATATATTACACATGATGTGCATTCGTATCTGCATATCATATCATATGTATGATTCTTTCTGTACTGCTCATCGATCAATACAACATCTCACGATACTATCATTGTCTATCCTTGTCTATACACTTTATAATAGGAGCAATCCCATGCCGTTGCCAAGCCCATCGATGCCTTCGAGGATGTCCTTGTCTCCGCCGGTCTATATGATCCAGAAGATGAGGAGGACAGCTATGATATGGAAGAGGTAGTGAAGAAGGATGATAAGAAATCTAGTAAGAAGAAGGTACGACCTCGTTCTTTGGTTCTTTGTTGTATCAGCTGTGTTGTGATCACTTGTCTCTAACCATAAATCTGGATCTCATTTAACTCACTAGTCGAACAAGAAGAAGAGTAAAAAGTCAAACAAGAAGAAGAGTAAGAAGGTACGACACTCCTTGATTCTCTATTATTTATGTGTCAGCTGCTGTGTTGTTGTGACTCTCGTCTCTTTAACCATAATATTGATCTGGACTCACTTAACTCACTAGTCGAACAAGAAGAAGTCCAAGAAATCCCGTCGCAAGAGCCGTAGCCGCCGTCGTCGTCGCAGACGCAGCCGCCGCCGCAACAGATCATACCGTAATGTAAGTCTGTGATGCGCTCTTTTGATATTCCGCTATGATGATACCTTATTGCTAACTTGACCATCCTGTTCACTAACTACTTCGCCATTTAGGGAATGTGTCGTCGCCCTCGCAGGTCTGATCGTAAACTATGTGATGAACTTGAGGAGGTGAGTATATAAACATGTTCATATCATATGATTCATCTATATACATCATAAACTCACATGCACTACTATGTTCTGTTCTTTCTTGACCAAAAATATTGATATAGGACTTTTGTGATTCACGTCGTGACTTCCGCCAGAATGAGCGCCTCTGCCTTCATCTTGGCTTCCGCCGTTCAGTCACTGATGAAGAGTGGGCCCTCATGGCTGAAACTGTTGAGGAGTACCTTCCTGAAGAGTATGAGATGTTGGTGTCGGAAGTTGCCAATAACCTCGAGAGTTCATCAGGTGATGAATATGACTCTGAAAGTTATGAATCTTTTGATTCGGAGGATAGTGAGGATAGCGAGGATTCCACGGATCTTTATGATTCAGAGGATAGTGAGGATGAAGATAGCGAGGACATGGGAGACTTTGTTGCAAAGAAGGATGATAATAACAAGAAGGTACGACGCTCCTTGGTTCTCTCTTTTTTATGTCAGCTGCTGTGTTGTTGCGACTCTCGTCTCTAACCATAGTATCGATCTCATAACTCATTAGTCGAACAAGAAGTCGAACAAGAAGAGTAACAAGAAGAGTAACAAGAAGAGTTCTAACAAGCGCTCTAACAAGCGCAAGAGATCATCCTGTGCATCCCGTGATAGCAAGAAGAGCTGCAAGGCTCGCAGCTCTTGTGTGTGGGTTGATTGGAAGAAGGGCAAGAGCTATTGCCGCCGCGAGTATACCGATGAGTCATCTGACTATGACTTTGATTCAGCCTCTGAAGATTTCTATTCAGAGTACTAGATTTGAGTTGATGAATAGTGTGTAGCAAGTTGGAGAGTGGGCAGGCGGTGTAACGAGACATAGAAGTAAGGGTAGGCAGGGATGGGAGGCAATTAGCCGAATATAGTATTTGGGTACTAATGAATTATAATGTGTTGACTAACTAGCGGACCGCTACATACTCGGCCATTCCAAATAGTAATATTTATGTACACATAGCTTCCAAATCGAATGACTAATTCATCTAGTCATCAATCTTTGCCACGTGATCCTGTTCAATGTATCCATTCCATGCCTCCGTGACTTCCTGAGGGACTGGCACCATTGCATTTCCTTGGTGTGTTTTCACTACGTGTCCACCTAATTTCGTTTCGATCAACAACGCACGGAATGATTGGGTGTGTTTTGCCTGGAGTAATCCGTCCGTCCACTTCCAACTCTCCACAATCTTATCCTTGTTCTGCTGTTCTTTTTTGATCTGTTTATCAATACCAGATAATGCAGTTACCATGTCGTCGTCTAATAAAGTCTTTGATTTATTTAATCGTTCGATACGACTATCCAACTGTTCAATATCATTGACTTGTTCCTTGTATTCATTACTCTCCCGATGGTTCTTTACATCTAACTGATGCTTCTCTTTTTGGTGTTCAACTATTCGTAATCTTTGACGTTTGGCAAGTTTTGTCATCTCTTCTTGTCTTTCTAATGATAATTCAATTAACAATCCTTTATCCCCCCCATCTTCATTGTCGGTAGTGATACTACTGTTGCGTGCCCCTCCGCCGGTTGCTGATGTATTACTACCGGCCCCTCCGTTGGTTGTTGGTGTATTACTATCCCCACGTAGTGCATTTCTTGATCCACCGCCATTATTATTATTACTTCCACCACTTGCTGATTTGTTTAATCCATGTTTGGGGCGTCCCGCACCGGCTGGTTGTGCACTTGCTTTGCTACCACCACGTCTACTGCCTTTGGCTGTTTCATCATTTTCTTTGTTATGTTTACGGCTCTTCTTTGATGGCTTCTCTTCCGACGGCTTCTCTTCCGACAGCTGCTCTTCCTCAGTTGTATCCTTCTTCCTTTTGCTTGACTTCTTCTTCTTCTTTGTTGATACCTCATCTTCAGTTTCAGAAGAGTCGGCAGTTAATGATTCGTCTTCATCTTCCTCAGCAGAGCCCAACTCAAATTCATCACTATCACTATCATTACCCTTCTTCTTCTTACTCTCGGCGGCTGCCTTGGATGATACCATCTTCCTCTTCTTCTTCTTCTTAGATGCCTTGACCTTCTTTTTCTTGGGGACTTCCTCCAACTTATCAGTAATAAAAACACTACTAGTACTAACACTCTTCTTCTTGCCAACTAATTTGCATGAAAATACACCTTCATCTTTTGCATCATCAATTGATTCAATCTCTTGATAATGTGCTGGTTCTCCACCCTTGGCAGGGATCAATACACACACAGTATAACTACCAAATAAGTTTGCCTTATTTGGTATAACCTCAAGTAAATCACCCATCTTTTTGTATGGCATAACCATACCTTGATACACAACAAGAACATCTTCTTCGCTTCCAAATGAAAGCTCTGCTGTTTCTGTTTCACTATCATTATTTTCCCATTTAAATACATAACTATTTGGGGTAACATCAGATACCTTTGCTTCAAAAACAATACCTTCTTTCGTC
>Ga0214480_101078_pt1 | contig 12480 bp, 12 predicted proteins | sample M1_20Mar14CPVII9_3_FD_165042 | JGI IMG/M metagenome (GOLD analysis project Ga0214480, IMG submission 165042) | Marine eukaryotic communities from Monterey Bay, California, United States - M1_20Mar14CPVII9sort6BwellE17 | ecosystem: Environmental > Aquatic > Marine > Unclassified | place: USA... | reverse complement strand
GTTTAAGACCTTTAATAACACCAGAGCGACGAATGATCTTGGCCTAGGGATTAGGTTATGCTTGCATTTCCGAAACTGGTCGTTCTTAATAATAAAACTGCCCGATCCGCAAGGTAACGCCGAAGCCTCTCAACGATGCTCTAGAAGTTTCCCACGGCGACGTGATGTGTCATACAAAAACAAGCTTGCTTGTGCCGTGTACTAAACTGAAAAACATCCGCAAGGTAACGCCGAAGCCGCTCAACGATGCTCTAGAAGTTTCCACCCAAGATGACAATTGCTATTACCCCCAGTATATCTCCTTCATTCACTTGATGGCTTTATATATGGTGTCATCGGACATAGACTGAATGTAGCAACTACCTTTATACCAACTCCTAGGCAGATGAGAAGGAGAAAGATTGGTTGACTGACTCGAACCACTCTATGTTTTCGATTCACTGCTACCCACAACCCAAATCCTAAGGAAAGTATAATTACAATCATTCCAAGACTATACCCCACCCACCGTATATTGCCAATGAGATTTAAATTCTCATTTTCACTAACATATAATCCCAGATCTCGTTGATACTGTTCAAGTAAACTCACTTCTGTCTCAGGCTTTGAATTTTCATCCTTGACTATTTTGTTAAAGCGTTGGGTGATCTGATCTGCAATCTGAAGCCTGAGTTGTTTCTTCTCTCCATCAGTTTTAGGGAGAGTATTGGTACGAGCCATCTCGAGATATACCTGAATCTCTTCTCCAAGTGCTGATACAATATCATCACTCCCAGCAAAACGGATATCAACAGCACAATTAGGATTTGATGCGGTGCCAATCACAGCCTGTTCGTAGCTCTCAACAGATCTTTTTTCATAATTTGCATCAACCCAATAGCTAATGTTGAAGTGTGAAGCTCGGAATGGATCGACACCAGTTCCATCAGCTCGTGATGCATTGGCATCTTGAACTAGGTTGGTAATTGAAACTTCAGGAGAACAAAGGTGGACGAAGAAGTCTACCACACGATCCTTCCTTTCTTGATCGATATTGTTGTTCACGGCGGCACTCCAGCCACCACCAGCAAGATATGGAGCATGATTCACCCATCCGATATCTTTATGGTACTGCCCTCCTAGCCCCCCACAATTCTCTTCATTACACAACTCAAGAGCCATCGTATCCCTATTGAAGACCATATTTGCCCCGGGCAATCGAGCCACATCTGACAAACGAATAAGCACAATTGGGACGTGAGTGAAAGGGGGTCATTCAAAGAGAGTCCAGAGGCTTATCACACTCAAGCACAATAAACAACTCACTCATAAGCCCCGCAATCTGGCTTGGTGGGTCAGAAGAATAACTTTGGCTAAATGAATCTCCCCAGTTAATAGTCATTGCACATTCTCCACCATTCATCGCCACAACATTGATACTACCAGGTTCACCTCCGGCCTCAGCGCCAAACTCATCAGGATGGCCATTATAGACTTGCAATTCAAGCTGCCGTATCGTTTCTGCAATAGCCTCACCCATCAGAGGAGACAGGTTAGTAGGATCAAAAAGAAAACCCTGGGCCTTGCCTTTCGTCTGAGTATAGCTTGATAAAATATCCATTGCCCAATATGCTCCAGCACCTTCACCAGCCTTCCGTCCTAGACATGAGCCATATATTTTCTTTCCCTTAAACTCCTTTCTGTTTACAGCTTTTCCAACCTTTGCAAACTCTCATCCCATGTTCGTGGCACAGTTTGATTAAAATGTTCAAGGATGTCTCTCCGGTAGAACATATAGTTTGCATCCCCATCAATGGGAAACATATATATCCGATTATCATACACGGCAACCTTTATGTAGGATGAAATAAAAAACATTAGGATACACATGATATGAACATACAGAATTGAATAGCATATAATATGCCATCATTCATATAATATAATATAAACTGACACATATGATATGTACGCACATTTTCACGCCATCCAAGGAAGATATCATTCCAATCCAATTCACGTCTTGTCCTAACAATATCCGTTAAATCCAAAAATCCATCATACTGCACAGCTGTCCCAACTAATCTACTGGGTAATACAAATCCATCATACAAAGGTAACTTGTTCTGTAACTGATTACGTAGTTCTTGTGCCCGGAGTGATTTATCATTAATGTAATCAAATTCAATTGTTATACCATTGTCATCATAATATTTCTTTGCAGTCTTTTCGAGACCCATGAAGGCAAAGTCAGACTTTGTTTTCAGGTTTAATATTCTGATAATATGCCCTTCTGTTGTTGATATTGGTGACGAGGATGATGATGATTCATCAACAGGTAATTCACAGCTATTGCAATCACATGATACTGTCGAGTTTGAGTTGCTGGTGTTAGTAAGATTGCCCTCTTGTGTGGCAAGAGAGTAGGAAAGGGTGCAAATACAAATAGCGGCGGTCAAAACGCTGCGTGAGATCATAGTGCCTATATTCCGGTTATTTCGTATAATAATATAGCTGAATATACTGATCTGATCTGCAATAAATGAGTAGCTAGTTTCATTAACCACTATTATCGATTACAATACTACGTCTCAAAAATGGGCTCATGCCCTTGATGGGAGAGGACCCCTTTGAAAAGTCATTCTCTCACCTGTCTGAGTTGAGGCAAGGCATGCATCCAATGCAACATCAGTGAGACCACGAGCTTCTATGAAGTATGCCAGAGTGGTTGATGGGTGTGATTGCTGTTGTGATCACAGGAGATCTCTAGCAAATGTACGTGTCATATTGCTGGTTAGATCTAGGTAGTACTACTACATATAGAAACTACTATCCAAGGCGACAGACTACTCTTTTGCCAGGCTGAGATCTTAACTTCATACAACTAACTTCTTGTTATTGTGTGAAAGAATGAGGCACTTTGGGTCAGCTCAGTGTGCTTAAAATATGTGCAGTATGTATGATGAATAGAATACCTAATAACATACTGTGTTCATACTCTCCCGCATCATCATCTTTGATTAGACTATACCATGATATTAATGCATACAATGGCATTAATATACCGCCCGCTCCAATCGATTCCATGTTGGTGTGTAATGTTTTTGTAATGATATGTTGCTACGATAATGGTATGTAAGTATGTTCCTTGCTACTTACTATGCTTATTATCTACAATCTAACAGAGAATCAGTGATTGATAGTAGTAACAGTATTGCAACTGTGTATGTAATAATATGGTATAAAAATATGATATTCTAGGAGAAGAGAGAATTAATAATCAATCGATTCGATAGTTCAAGAGGTAATAGGTGCACAAATTGGTAGATACAAAAGTAGAAGGCAGCTTACTTTTATTACTAACTACTACAATCAGGTGAGATCTTCGTTTTTGGTTTTCTTCTCAAATGAAAATCGTAAGAAAGAGCCTCAACCAAACAACTAAACAAAAAGAGAAGATAGATAGAGGCAGCAGCCTAATAAGCTAATATAGAGATGGGCGATAACTATGCATACGGCGAGACCGAATACGGACTATGTCCGTCATGGGCATTAAGTTTAGGATATTTAGGTGTAGCTTCTGGCGCTGTATTGAGTAATTGGGGATCGGCTGTAAGTTTTTTATATTGCAATTGACCGTTAAAAGTTGCTGGTGCAGAGTTGGATAAAGTAGGGCTGTTTGTTTGGTGGTAGAGGTGTTGGCGTATGTTATTAGTGATATATTATTGATTCTGATGTATATTGCAGTGGTAGAGGGTCGTCTTTGGGGTATATGTTTTATGTGCATATCATGTGCACTTTTTAAAAGTCATTTGCTCACATAATTTTGCTTTCGTTGTTTCTGCTTATCACTAAAAACAATATTATACACAACAAATAATGCACAATAATAAATACAATAATAATAATAATGAAATATATCAGTGGGGAACATGGAAGGCGGGCGTTTCACTACTAAACACAGGTATTCGTCATCCATCGTCAGTAATGAAAAATGTTATCCCAATTGTTATGGCAGGTGTTATCGGTATATATGGATTAATTATTGCAGTTATTCTAGCGGGTAATATCCCACCACCAGCGGTAGGATCAGGAGAGAATGTATATTCAATTTATACAGGTATGGCGCACTTATGTGCAGGATTATGTTGTGGATTAAGTGGCTTAGCGGCTGGTGGGTGTATTGGTATTATTGGTGATTATGGAGTTCGAAGTGTTGGTTATCGTACTAGTAATATTAGTGTTGTATTTTCTACAGATAAAGGTGGTGGAGGATTTGATGGTGATGATGAGGGTACTGGGGGTGGAGGAGATGAGAATAAGCTATTCGTTGGTATGCTAATCATGTTGATTTTCTCAGAGGCATTGGCATTATAGTGAGTATACATTATTGTGCAGTGTATTATTAGTTTCAATATGTAGATACTAATCCTTTTGTGACACTTTAATTTGCAGTGGTTTGATTGTTGCCTTAATTGTGAGCCAACACGTCTTCCCATGTGGGGAATAAAGAGTCAAATACACAGCCAAAAGCATTATGTGAGAGTAACTGCTGTTCGGAACTTAGAGAAAAGAACACCCCGTGTAAATAAGTAAATATAGAGGAGTAATTATATGTTAACATGCCATAACAAAGAGACTTAACTAGATAAAATGTACTTAAGGTTAAGTTCTCTGTTCTCGTCTCTGTCTCTAGGACTTCCAAGTTGCACCCTGTGCGCATCCATCTCTTCTCACGACGTTACTACTCTAGATCAACTATCCCATTGAGTACTCCTACATGGGCAGCAAGTAAGTTAGGGCGGCAGAGGTCTTGTGGACCGTGGATGGAGTCGTACGGTAGGTATGTAGCCGCGATTGGAAATGGACATTCCACGTGTTGTGATATGTTCATGAAATTCGAGAAATCGACTCTCGTTGACAAAGTGATATGTGATGAAGAAATCAAGACCATATAATAGCTACGGAGCTGTCTGGCTCGTATTTACTGCTGTAATACTGTTCATAATATCGCTACTATCAATATCAATCTTTTACCTAAAGTCCAGCGATATCCAATTATATTATGATAATGCAAGTATATATTGGCGATTAAACCGATATTTGCTCTCCTCTTAACTCTTTCTTTTGCTTGCTGCAAATATAGTGGTTGATTGAGATGAGTCTACTCAACAGCAGCGGAGATATACGGTTCGTATACATCACTGTGATACTGTTAATAACATCGCTATCAATATCTATACTACTATATCAAAAGAAGTTCAGCGGTATCCAATATAAAGACAATTCTACTATCGATTATGTTTCATTGAAGAACTTTCATCTTTGTATCCTCATCAATAACAACATTTTGTACCTATTTCTTTCCACCACCATGTTTCTTACAAAATCCTTTCTTCTTCTGACCAGACTGTGCTATCTTTGTACATCCTTGATGATTGCATCGCTTTCCTCCACCATGAGCTATGCAAAGGTCAGGCTTACCTCCAGTCACTGCTCCCTTCTCACAACCGTCTACCATGCAACGCTTTCCACCACCATGTCTACTGCAAAGGTTACCACCCGAGATTGCTCCCTTCTTACAACCCTCTACCTTGCAACGCTTTCCACCGCCATGTCTAATACAAAGACCACCCGTCTTCGCTGCCGCCTTACAACCCTCCACTATGCAACGCTTTCCACCGCCATGTCTAATACAAACACCACCCGTCTTCGCTGCCGCCTTACAACCCTCCACTATGCAGTTAGGATGAGCACAATCTGTGCAAAGTCGAGCACTTCGACCAGGAGGGATGTTTGTCTCATCAAGTTGTACACCAACGTCATCTTCAATATCTTCAGCAGTACGGTTGCGGCAGTGATACTCACGTCCACCGTTCTCTGATGGTCTCCCATTGCACCTTCCACCATTACAGGTAGCACATGTTTTCATTGAAGCAAGAACTACTCCCTTTTGACAGCTGCATAACGGTAGCACATCTGAATCTTGTGGTACATGGCCATCACATACAACATGCCCACTAATGTGATCCTTAGGCTTGCCATTTGTCGATTGCATGGTGGCAAATGCAATGTCCCCACCATCGGATGATACTAAATTCGAACCTTGACGATGACATCCTTTCGTTCTGCACTTGACAGTATCCTCGGGGGAAAAGGGTTCAATTAAACCAAGATCGGACATAATAGATGCAGCTGATACATTCTGCGCATCTTCACTCGACAGTAAACAGGAGAAGGGACTTGGTAGCTTGCCACGGCCCCAGTCATCAAAAATACGGTCGTGGTCGTCCTTGGAACGAGGATGCAACTCTTGTGCAACCATGATACGGCGCAGGTTGTCTGCCCCAGGTGCAGAACGAATAGAATGAAATAAAACAACAAGTACCAATTTTCCATCTAGCCACGCTAGGCCAATGGGACCTCGGCCAGAACCTAGAAAGGACAGTGCATATTTACAAACCCCCGGCAAAGGAATGATCGCACCTTTTTTCAAAATCTCAATTGTACGATATCCTTTTGAGGTTCCAGAATCTGGCACAAGGTAAACTGGTTTTAACTCGAGCACCATATCAGGACCAACTTGAGTTACTTCTCGAATAGGTAACTTGCTGCCTTTCTGTTGATTATCAACATGATACTGACCGTCCGAATTGGCCCCATCTGCATGATCACGCATGTGATCTTCCTTCTTCTCTGTAAATTCTTTTGCACTTTTCAAGTACAAATGAAGGAACAAACGTAAGTCATCTGTGGCACAATTCGCCTCGCCAACCTTGGTCTTGAAACACTCTCCTATCTTGCTAACAAGCTCTTTTCCATCACGAGTTGGAAATGCTTGATAACCAGGTGGATGGCTTGATGCAAACGATGGCGGAGATAGAATCGAGACTGTTTGACGCTTGCCGGCATCTACAAATGAAATGTCCTTCTTGGTACCGGCGGAACTTACAGCTTTTAGGAGACAAAGGTCGTCCTCATTGGCATTCTGCACTGCGACAAACTTGTTGTCCTCTGTGACAAACTTGAGAAAACTCGACGGATCTTTCCACTGTCTGATTGTGGATTCGTCAAACACAGTGAGTTGTAACAACGACTCTTCGGTCTCCCTAAGCACATTGCCTGCACCTCCCTTCGTTCTTGTGCAGTGTGAACCTGTTTAGTAATTGTGATGATAACACAAAGTATACAAGTGAGTGGCATGTCGAGGTGTATACCAATAATCAAACCTGCATACAAATCAATCACAATACGTACCGGCTGTGTACCGCCAACGTTACTTCCACGTCCCTTTTTAGATTGATCCTCTTGTGCCTTCTTGATTTCAAAGGCTAAGACTGATACAGCCACGGAATAATCGTTCTTAACAACCACATCGTCGGCCTTCATCTTTCTCTGACGCTTCTTCTTATTACCTTTCTTCTTTGACGAAGATGGACCTGAGTTGGAATGTGTTGACAACCTGGGAAAAGGTAAAGGAGATTGCACGCGACTGTTACGTTGTTCCACTTGTTTTGCCTTGGCAACAGTGTCCAAGTCTGCCACTGTGAGAGAACGGAAACTCGCAGCGTCCTCAATAATGGCAGCCATTACATCGGCGTTCTCAATTGTGAATAGATCCATGAGACGGCGTGCTAATTTATTAGCATCACTATTACCACACTCTTTTAATGTCTGTACAACTCTCTTGGTGATATCACAAGTAGACATGCCATCTATATCAACCGGTGAGCAAATACCATACAACTTTATAGCCGAATTGGAAGTGGAGCTTGAAGAAGCAGCAAATGATGAGGATGTAGCGGCAGCCGCTGGCTTCAAAATCTCTTCTTCATCTTCCGTATCACTGTCGAGGAGATCAATTGCCTGATTACTTGCACTAGTTGCTTTGAGACTCCGGTGTGCAGCAGCTGCTGGTTGCTCTTCGGGTGGTAATTTGAGGCCTGAGGGCTGCGGTACAGACTTCTTCTTACCTTCCCTATTGCCAGTTGGAGCAGAGAGAGATGAATTCTTCATACCGGGAGGAGGAACGGGTGACGTCATACCCTCAAGAGACATCTTGGATGGTAAATGATTTCTTCTCGTCAACTTCTTCAACTGATTACAGATATCAGACTTGCATCCATTATCTCCATGTGCACAAATAGAAGTTGGGGTGACATCCATTGGGTCCTGTGGTGGAGAATTAAAAGGAAAGTGAGATACTAAGAGCGTAAATATGGAATAACAAGCCTCACTTACACTGTTTGTGGCTCCCGTACTACCATTGTGAGCCATCTTCTGTTTCTTCATAGACGGACTCTGAGTGAATGAAAGAAGTACGAGAAACAAACGTGAGGGAATATAGAAAGGAAATAGAAATAATAAGAAGAACGGAACTACCAACACTCACCTCTTCTACCGGATCATCCTTCTCAGCATCAGTCATTGCTGCATCATCTTCCTCACTCTCTTCTTCCTCTGTAGAGGGAGCCTTATTGGGGCAATATGGTTCGTGATCATATCGTTTGACTTGGCTGTCAAAGGGCATATGACAATCACCACAACCAATATAGTCTCCATCATCATCCTCCATATTTAGGGATTTCCTGTCTGTTTAAGATGTAAATAGAATTAGTTTAGTTTAATATACAAATATAACAGAGACTGTACACATGAACTGTACAACCGAAGCACACATATCCGTATCCAATCAGCCTCATTTAATTTCACCATCATTATTAATACCCAGCCACAACAACATTCTTTTTCTTTTTATCATCAGGCCCAATAAATTTCTCCTCATACGTTGAATATGAGATATATACACAAGGTGCACTGACCACAACTTGACACTCCGAATTTCATTTGCCAGTCTGGTGCACCGCGGCACTATACCACCTCAATAATATATACAAATACGCGGCACCACTTTTATCAACCCCAATTTCTCATCCCACCGACTCCCGAAATATAATACCACCTAAACAATACACACCATCTTCATCCTTTCTTATAAGAAATCTTTTTTTATGGGTGTGTAAAAAAATCTTTTGTATATCTTACTCCGCTGTCAATATATACCCACCCCAACCCCCGCCGAGTCAACAAAAACTCACCTTCTCTCTTATATACCCCTTTGTAACTTTAATAATATCCAGGCTGCCACTATACACAACGTAGTTGAGTTGCCAATGTTTGTATTGCAATGAAAAGCCACACCAATAACAGCAAATTATAGCGAGAAAGTTGGATAAGAAACGGAATCGCCGAGGGCAGGATACTGCCAACACTTATCGAGGTGTAGTCTATCGTACAATATATATGTTGCCATGGATTGGCGACGTCAATTGACTGTGCATTATTAATGACGGATTAAACTGCATTAATATAACCTCTATCACATGTTGATGTTGAGATGTGTTGGTGTAGTTAGTTGATAGGAAGAGCATTATTAGCTGCCATCGTGTGAAAAGTTCGACAGCTGCTGTTGTATAACGGCGGCGACACCTGCTGATATAGATGCATTGCAATTTGTTCTCATATTTGTAGTATAGACTGATGCGTTGACGATAGGTTTTGGAGTTGTGGCTATGCAGCATGCAGTGTTGCAAGATGATCGAAAAGTCATGCAATTGCAACATAACTTGAGTTTTGCGCCTTCTTTTATCAATCGCTTCCGCGGGACGCTTCCGCGAGAGTCTGCCGACGGCGTCGTGCCGACGGCTATAGAGAGCTACATGATGATATTGTATGGTTGTTGTTAAACATGCCGCTTTTGCATAGAGTCTATTGTTCTTTTGAACATGTGTTGTTGTGAAATTAGAGCATGCGTTGATTTTGTTTCACAGCGCAGTATACTGATCTATATAGTAGCTAATTATATAGGTATACTGGATAACGTTGTTCACAACACGATGTTACAAGTTATGATCTCTACGAGAGATCATCAACACGACAAGTAGAGGTTGAGCCCGTGATACCTTGAGCCTCCTAGGATACCCAGGATACTCTGCATCTAAACACTCCCCTCAAGCCAATTCGGTTGCATCCGACTTGGATTGTCTATATCACGAACCACATAGCACGTATATCATTCATAGAACTTAAAATAACTCTGGGAAAACTTAACCCATATCACACGATCATCAACTGACGACACTTTCTCAAAAAATACCAAGTGGTTGAGTCCACTTACACGAATGCATATCATATGCACAAAAACTTTACACCGAGTGGTTGAATCCACTCCTTTACAATTCCACAGTTCAAACCCCGCTCATATCAACAAGCGATGTCAACCGGCACGAGGTACACATATGTGCACCATTAAATCCAAAACCAAGTGGTTCAGGCACCAAGATACCCTAATCCACTTACCACGAAGTATCTAACTCTCCAACCACCACAAGAGCATACGGACAAACTTAGTACGCTTCTCCCCTGCAGATAGCGGCTTGGTCATCAAGTCTGCAGGATTATCATGTGTATTCACATAAGTAGTCCTCCACTCATCACGAGCACATCCATCTCGGACAAAGTGATAAGCAATAGAGTTAGATTTCTTCTTCAATTGAGAGTCTGGAACAGAAGTATTAGCCAACACAGACTGATTATCTCCATAGATAAATGTAGGGTCTTCACAAGGAATACCAAACATCCTCAGCTTGTACCGAAGGCCACGAACATACTCCGTTGCTTGCTTCATAGCAACAAACTCACTCCCAAAAGTACTCGTCTCACAAGACGTCTGCTTCTTCGAAAGCCAGTAAATTGGTGCACAGTTCAAGAAGACAAGGAAACCTGTTCTCGACCGCCTTGTAACAGATTCACCTGCATGATCACTGTCAACAAAACACCGCATTACAAATCCACGGCCACGAGCCTCTGGCATATTAGGTGGTAGCTCCTCCTTAACATCTCCATACACTGTATTACTCCAATCTTGACGTACAAACTCTTGTTCATTAATCTCAGGATATGATGGATCAAATGGCATCTCAGCGTTGTGATGCTTCTTGAGGTAACCGAAGATATGTAGTACTTTCTCTAAATGTCCAACTCTCGGCAGTGCCAAGTGTGATGACATCATAGATACTTCTACACAGATATCTACGCGTCCAATCTCAACCATCCATCGCAGAATACCAATCAAAGACTGGTAGTATGATGCCTCCTTATCGTCACACTCATCAGAGATATCAACTTCGGGACGATATCCAACAGGTAATACATTCTTGCCAGTACGAGGAAGAGACTGACCCTTCTTCTCGAGGTATGCCTCAACATTCTTCACAGCAGCTTGTACATATTGAGACGAACCGAATGCCCAGCACTTGTTGCCATTATCAAGTTGAGCTAAACGCATCTGTCCTCCGAGATAGATAGTTGGTGGTCCAATTGACTCCTTCTTCAACTCGAAGTACTTGCCAATCTCAGCCTCCAAAACTTTCCGAGGGTTGTCAGATATAACTAAGGCATCATCAGTGTACAACAATACATACTCCCAGCCAGGTGAACCATCAGGTCTAAGGGTAGGTCTCATCCAAACATCAGGATCGGCATGACTTGACTTGAAACCAAGATGTTCCATACATTCTCTAAGATGTACCCAGAAGTCTCTTCCGCTTGACTTGCCACCATACAAGGCTCGTACAATCTTAGCTCGCTTACCGACATTCTCTAGGCCAAACTCTTCACCACAGATGATGTAGTGTTTGTCAGACGTTGGGGCTTGCAGATATGCATTCCTTATATCAGCTGCCATAACATCCAAGCCATTCAAAGCGGCATATGTAAGAAGTATCCTTATACTCTCACGGGATACTACACCAGCATAACTTGATGTCTCGGGATCTGGATGCTTATGGCCATCCTTAACCCAACGAGCCTTACGAGTAAAGTCCATCTTCACATCAAATACCCAATGTCCACTAGACTTCTTGTATCCAACTGGCAGATGTTCATGTTCTTCTAGTATCTCGAAGGCGACTGATATATTATACATCTCCTTGGCAATAGCATCTTGCCAGTATCGATTGCCATTCTTCTTATCAAGTTCACGAGCATGTTCAATAGAAGTCGGTACCTCGATTCCAAACTTGTGAGTCCTCTTAGCTACACGAGAGGATACAGCAGCAATGATACGTTCTCGCTTCTTGAGGGTATATGGTACCCACCATGCAAATGCCGGCTCATCGGCTATACCTTTGGCAGTGACAAACTCAGCTACATGAAGTGGATTAGACTCTTTCATTAACTTGAGAGGAACCCATTGCTTGGTACCATCTTTCCACTGGACTTGGAACTTCCAACCAATAGTTGTCTGTCTCAAGCTGCGCCTACCACGTTTTGATACAACATAGGCATTATCCTTCGTCACAGCAGACTCATCACTCTTGACGTCAATGATACTATCCAGTATGTTCCACTGATGACCAGACTTATCAACTTGATATAAGATATTCTCAGCGATGATATTGGCGGCGTATTGTTTTACCACACCGTCAGGGAACTGCACAT
>Ga0214480_101075_pt1 | contig 12508 bp, 12 predicted proteins | sample M1_20Mar14CPVII9_3_FD_165042 | JGI IMG/M metagenome (GOLD analysis project Ga0214480, IMG submission 165042) | Marine eukaryotic communities from Monterey Bay, California, United States - M1_20Mar14CPVII9sort6BwellE17 | ecosystem: Environmental > Aquatic > Marine > Unclassified | place: USA... | reverse complement strand
TCCCAAAAAAACCCCCCCCCCCCCCCCCCTTGTTTTGGTAGATGACAAACTACTTCGATGGATAGCTCGGCAAATATCCAAGAGAGCACGTGAGAATGGCTCCTCTGACAATATCTCATGTATTGTGGCACATCTAAACAGCAACAGTTAATACACAACAATTGGCCCCCGGTTCGAAATCATAAGCCCTATAATAAACGAGGGCTATATTTGTGAGAATACGCCGACGGACTCTTTTGTTATATGGCACAGAGAATACGAAATCATTACTGGTGTAGAAATTAATTACATCTATTATCATTATAAAATAGCAACAGCTTATATATTTACTCCTGTTGCTATTTGTAACAAATCTAATCTAATTCAATGCACTATGTACCGATATGTCATCTTGTCAACTCATTATTTCTCAACTCCGCCAACTTTGTCTCTAAAGTAGCACACTCTTCCTCAGCTTCTAATCCCATTTCACATAACTTTAATGCCTCCTCTTCCTCCTCTGCTCTAATAAGTTCTTCATCCATCAATAGTACACTTAATCGTAATGTACGTATAAGATCTAATGCATTAGATGATGCTACGCATAAGTTTTCTGCAGCTAGTTTAGCTTGTAATGCTGACATTTGTACATTAGATGCTAGTGGTGGAGGCGGGTCATTAGCATCACGCATTAATCCACCACCTGCTCGTGGATCAGTTCCAACCCGATTGTTATTATTGTTTGGAGTAGCGGCAGTAGAGGTGGCATCTCCAGATGTTGATGTGTCATTTTTATCTTGATCAGCAGATGATGATGCCGCACGGAGAAGACTTAGATAATGTGACATTAAACGATTACATGTTGCATCTAATGATAATTTCCATGCCTCTGCTGGTGTTTGGTCAGTAGAACCCAATCCTAACTTGCGATCCATTATATGGTTGTGTTCTTTAGTTTTAGTATGTTGGAGGAAGGATACCTCAGAGTTATGAATGAATTTTTGCAATACGATACTCAAGCTCAAGAACAAAACTGATGTAATGTAATAAAGAGATTTTTTACAGTACAAACGATATGTTCCAAGGTAATTTCAATTAACAGCAACACTTACAAAACAAAACAATACCACCACCACAAATATAACACTGTGTGTGTGGTGTTTAAGTAGTGAGACCATTATGCGCTAACACTATTTGCAACTCATAGACGTAGTTTGATCGCTAAAATTTATACACGCCACAAGTTCATCAATCAGTCGAAGGAGATAAATAAGGCATGGCAAAGCACTACTACTACTACTACTACTACTACAACTTGAGACCTCTATTGCAATTGATATCAGTCACCTCGATCTATCACCTACTCCCCGCCTCCTTAATACAGCCAGCATCTGAATATACCCTCTTCCATCGCCCTACTGCGCTAAGATACTTGTGACAAAGATCTAAGATACTCGTCAAGATACTTGCCAATCATCAACTATGTCTACTACTACTATTACTCATCCTCTCCTCGAGGATCTCGAGGCTAGTACCATAAAATCATCCAAATCTAGATCATACATGGGATCTATCACGGAATATGCACCTTCAACAAAGCTGTGGCAAAAACTAGTAATCGGGGGAACTCTTTTTGATGCGTTCATGATGGAGTCGGCACAACAAGTTGGACAGAGTTTGTTGAACTTGCCTCGGGAATTCGGACAAAGTGAGACATCATATTATATCTTTTGTACTAATGTGTTCATATTGTATTGATTTGCTAATCAATGTCTCATCATATATGTTCGTCGTATTGCAGTGGGTTATGCAGCGGGAATTATCGCCGTTGTTTTTATCTCTATTCTCTGCATGTGGTGCCAGTTCCTCCTTGTTTCTCTTCTTGCGGAGTATGAGCATATCATTGCAACCAATCCGAATCATCCTCGACATGGGGATAAGAACTTCACCGCCTCATATCATGATGTTAGTGAGTATATCCATGTTCGTTATGTAAATGATATATGATCGATCATGTATGATATCTGTTTATCTAACACATATCCATGACGCGTCTGTGTAGTGTGGGAGATTGGTGGTAGATGGTGGGGTAGATTATCCCTTTTGGTAGTCTTCTTTGCTCTAGTTGGGTTAGGAGTTGCTCAGATTGTTAGCACTACGTCAAATCTGTATATCTTGACTCAAGGTAAGAAGAAGTTAATTGTGCACAATGGTCACAACCCACCCTTTGATCAGGGCATTCTGTGTTCTTATTGTGAAACCAAGATATGAATGTGGATCACAGTCTGTAATTGATTTGAATTGTGCATACGATGTGGTTTTGCATTTTCACTAACAAATGCTAACCCCCATACCTCCCTCTCTTCTTGGATATACTTGTGACCATTGTGTGGAATTAACTTCTAATAAGCTCTTCCAAAACGTACTCTCACTTTGATCATCGGTGCTGTCTTTTCGCTAACAACTTTGGTTCCAAACTATCGAGATTATCGGCTACTATCGTTCATTGGAATTTGCTCCACCTTTTACACTGCTTGTTATATAGTTGCCGCCTCAGCTGCAAATGGACAAATTGAAAATGTTGAATACACTGCACCCACGTCTCTGTACGGTTTCTTCACAGCTTTCACTAACATTATCTTCATGTTTGGGGCTCACACGGTATGTGTGGTTGCGGTGTGTTTACATGTAGTATATTCTTTGTATATTTGACCGGTGTACTGATGGATATATACTTTTCTTCGACCATTCAGGCTGTCATCGAGAAAGCAGTGAAGATGAACAACCCAGAAATGTATGACCTGGCATACTATTACACAACCATTTATGTTAATGCTATTACTCTGCCATCAGGAATCACAGGTTATCACTCGTTTGGCATTACTGCTGCTGATCATGGCAATGCCTTGACCTTATTTGACTCTTCACCAGCTCGAAGTGTTGCAGCGACCCTCATGTGCATCCACGAGTTTGTTGCTTTCGGTCTCTTCGTTGGATCCTTGTACCATGTTTGGGAGAAAATCCTTGGCATCGAGGCTAGAGCCTTTTGGATTAGGGTACTGGCTCGATATGCCGTCGTAGGGTTAATCTTACTTATTGCTGTTGCAATGCCATTCTTTGGGGTGATCAACTCTGTAATCGGTGCTTTCGTCACAACACTGGGTACGTATGTCCTTCCTGCTACCATCTACAATCTCCACTTCAATACAGAAGAAAGGAGGAATCACCCCCGTAAAGAGCTTTGGTTTAACTGGAAAGTATCAACTGGCAAAATCCTTAACTGGTTTGTGATTGTATTCATGATTGTGTTCGGATTTGCCATTGGCGGTTGGGCTAGTATGAAGGCTCTATTGGATCAAGTCCATGAGTTTCATCTCTTTCCTGAATGTTGGCAGTGTTAGATTCAGAGACAGTGACAACATACTCTAACCTAATTGTTGTTATGTACCGAGGCCGATAAAGAGTTAAGCATTAAGCCTAATCAAGAGTATGATAAGTAAAGTTTTTATGTTTTATCTCTGCCGAGCTTTGGTTCTCTGTTCACTCTTCATCTCATCTTGTGCATCTTTGAATGCTCGTAATGTATTCGCATATTCATCTTTTGTCACATGCCCATGTTTATATCCTAAACCAATTTCCTTCAGGGAGTCGTCGTATCCACTTCTCGCTGCAATCATATAATGCTTGTATGCTCGCTCCGCGTTGCCCTTCTGTCCTTCCATGGCACCAAGATTATGCCTTGCAGCTTCATGTCCTCCCATTGCGGCAAGCTCGTAATGATATAGAGCCTTTTTCATATCCTTCTCAACACCATGACCCTCATAACACATAGTAGCAATGAAAAAATGAGCCTCAGGTGATCCAAGTTCAGCTGCCCGGTGAAACAATCCCGATGCCTTTTTCATATCTTTTGGAAAGGCCCCACTGAAGTATGCATATCCTTGCCGGAAAAATGCCTCCGCATCATTCAGTTTCATTCGCTTTTTGTACCCTTTGTCATACTCTTTCTTTGAAATTATCGGCTTTCTGCAATAGGCACACCATCTCTTCATATTGCCATTCTTCATCTCCCCAACTGATGCAATACCACACCCCCCACACAGTACCTTTCCACAGCAGGGCATATATAATGTAATCACCCCACACAATGCAGTAGAGTACGGTATTGGCAGCATACAGATAGAGCAATCTTTTTTTGGCGGAGGGTCTTGAAATAACTTATCATCTTCAGATATAGATACTTTAGCTATACTATCAAATACGGAATCTACATCAGCATCGTCACTTCCTTCTGTTGTCACATTATTACTACCATCCAAAGTATCATTATTTTGAGCAAATTCAGCAGCACGTTGTTTACATTCCTTCTTGTGTTTTGGTCGGTGAGCAATTTGACAATTTCGATTGCAATACTTTACTAAATGACATGCCGTACATGCCTTGAGATTATCACCACTCTTACCACATGCTGCACAGGTAGATATAGATTTACTATCTCCGACAACAGAACTCATGGTACTCTAAACTCTAATCCACATCACAATTACCACAATATCAACAATTAGGGGGGTGTCTTTAGTTTATTTAGGGTCTACGTATCGACCTCAGGGGGGGACTCGCCACTGGCACAGTCCAAAGAATCATCATGAGTAATACACTCGGCACAGCACAAATCGCTCTCCGAGGGAGGTAGTTCCCAATGTTCTATCTTATCTGGACACTGGCATTCCTCATCTACAAGGCATCGAACAGGGCGTTTAATTCTATCACAATCGGAGAAATTATGAGAGTGTAAAACAACTATGAGGATACCGATTACCGATGTGAAAGCAAGTCCTTAAGCAAGGGTGCCATAATATGTATTGATTGGTTGCTTATTTATCAGCTTGATATCAGCTAATTGCAAATATGCAAGCAGACTACACACAGTTGTATATACTACTATCGGCGGTGCTCATCGTTTGCGTAGATTCATTCTCTAACAACAATCTTGCAACCAATCAAAAACACCTCATAATTGCAAATCACAAACAACAACACATTATTCGTCAATCAACATTTACACACTTTGCTAGTACAGATGATACCATATATACATACAATAATACTACAACACAGAATAGATTAATAGTATTTGGACTTGGCAATGTAGGTTCACTAGTTGCCGAGAGAGGTTCCTCTCTTCATCAAGTTGATAAAGGTGTGCCCTTCTTTGAACATGTATATGGAACAACACGCACTACAAAGGATATAGTAGACGGAGTACAAAGCATTGGATTTGAAGATTATCAAGAGTTGAAAAAAATTCTTCCATCATGTACTCATGTTCTTGTTACCATACCACCACTAAATCCATCAACCGATATCAATAGTGACAATCAACAATATTGTGATCCAGTTTTAAATCATTCAAATTACTCAATCAAAGATATATTACCAGCAAATACATGGATAGGATATATATCATCAACATCAGTATATGGTAATCATGATGGAGAATGGGTTACGGAAGAATCCGAAACCAAATGTGAAGTTGGTACAAGAGCAGAGGTATATCTCAAAGCAGAGAATGAATGGAGAACTGCCACAAAGGAATGTGATTGGAAGTTACATATCTTTAGATGTGCTGGATTATATAGTAATAACCGGTCAGCATTACATACAATACTAAAGAATGGTCCGACAGCTGACAAGACAGAAGCATCAACCACTAAGATTGGATCACCAACGTCACGTATTCATGAAGAGGATGTGTGCCGAGCAGTATTATCAGCTATGAATTACAACAAGTCAATATCTGGAGGTACTAATCTATGGAATCTAGCTGATGATGAACCAGAAGTCAGATCTAAAGTTATGGCATATGGTGCACAACTACTGGAAGGGGCAAATCTTCTTCCCTTCTTTGCTGAAAGTAGTAGTACACAAACAGTTATGAATACAAAGACAACAACAAAACCAAAACAATCAGAAAGATCCAGTAGAAGATTAATCGATAGAAAACGAGTAGATGCACAACGAATGAAGGATTTACTTCTACCTGATGGGAAGTTATATCCAACATATCGGGAAGGATTGACATCAATCTTGGATTCTAATAGAATAAAATGGTTGTCTGATTCCTGAAAAGCTAATTATATCGAGAGAACATCTATAGGTTTGAAAGTGCTATTTGCCATAGGCCCTGCCTACCTCTAATGATCTTGATTAACTACAGATTCATTACCAACAACACATAGGTAATCACACCAGCTAAAATTAGGATACCGCTGACAGATACCATTCGATGGGGTTCGATGAGGTTCTTGAAGACAAATTGTGATGGCATAAGAGATAGTCATCCGACAAATTATGTAGAGATAGGATTGCGATCTTGCATTGTTAGCGGATATAATTTGATACCCAACCTCTATGCTAATCGTAATTGGATATTGGTACGATCTCAGTTTACTTTTGAAGGGATCATATTAGCTCATAATTTACTTTTACTCAAGTACAAAAACAGACTACACAATTAAGAATAAGAACAACAAAAGACAACTTACAATAATAATCAATCAATACGATGATGCTAAAGACATTTCCTTTGGTTACAGCTTTGGCAGGTAGTACCTCCACTTCCAATGGACACGATGTTGTATCACCAAAACTACGCCTACGAGGTTCCACCGATGCCGATCTTCCCAGATTCTTCCCTACTAACATGAATCGACATGATGTAGAACTTTACCTTAGCCATCACAAGAAGAAGAAGACTTCCCCAATTATCGAAGTTAATAAGGACGATTGGTTAAGCCAATGTGCTGCCACATTCAAAGAATATTACAATCCTGAAATGTGGGGTATTCCTCGTAGTAATTTCTATCTAATCGATGAACCATCGGGCTTATGTGCCGATGCATTAGTGTGCGCTTTTGATAAGTGCATGGCTGATACGGATAGTATCATTTGCCTCAATAACCAAACAGATCTATCTTCAGCTGATTATGATGATGTAGCATCCACTTGCAACCTCCCAAAATCGTGGCTTCCTGGTAGTATTATGTTCCCAAAGAATGCCGCCGATGGTAAGTATATGTATTTGATTGTTAGAAGTGTTTGTTCATATGATGTGGATTTGCTATCACACTTCAACTAATCCTTTCTACGCCCAATCTATTCACAAACAGTCATCTCAGCTATCAAGTATGCCAAGAAACACAACTTACAGATTAGTATCAAGTCTACTGGCCATTCTTATACTGGAGCACATACTAAGTCTGGATCTCTTATGCTCAATATGAGAGACTATGCCAAGTATGCATCAGGTAATAACAAGATTATCGAGTGTGGTTCTGCTGATTCATCTGATGATGATGTACTAGGTGATGCTTGTACTCTTGCAACGGCTAGGAAAAGGGATGCCTACATTCGTGTTGGAGGAGGACAGACATGGAGCGAGGTTTACAACGCTGTCAATGCATCGAATGCTGTTGGTAATCTTTCAAAGACTTATGGTATCGCCGGAGGTGGAGCTGGGTCTGTGGGTGCTGCCGGGTAAGTCTGTAAAGTGTCTATTTTATATGTTTACGTACATGAGTTGTTCATATCTCATGTTCTTTCTCTCTATACCTTCCTCTCTTCAGTGGATGGCTGAGTGGTGGTGGATTATCCATAGGATATGAACGTGAGCAAGGTCTTGGCGTAGATCAAATCCTCGAGTTTGAAGTAGCTCTACCTTCTGGCCATCATGTACGAGTATTCCCTACTGAATGGGATGATGACAAGGACGACTTCATTACCCCGCAGACAACCAAGGTGACAGCTCTATGTAACTCCAATGTTGTTGCAAATGAAGATGATTGGGATTGGCAGCCATGTACTGACTTGGGTGTGTCACCAGAAGATCTATGGATGGCTCTTCGAGGTGGTGGAGGGGGTACCTACGGAATTACTTTATCAGTCAAGTATCAACTCTTCGAGCAGAACCCCCTCCAATTTCTTAATTTAGGGCTAGGCTTCATGTCATATGGAAATCAGACTGGTGCCTTGGACGACAAGACAAAAGAAATCTATGAAACGATTGTGGCAAAGTTTAAAGCCGACGGAACGTTATGGGAAGAAGCAAGACGTACATTCACTCTCTTTGTTGTCGACTTCCTCTTTGCTCCGGAGAAGATTGGTGTGTCTAAGGAGATTAGTCTTTCCTGTGGTTTTCCAGCTACCATGTTTTCGTTTGCTGGTGTAACCAACTTACTATGCTGGGGGACTGAATCGGCATTCCCTGAGATGTCGTCTGCATGGAATCGAACAATCAATGGCAGTGAGCTTGCCAAACAGGATCCTGAATTGGCAGATCTACTCTCCTCTAAGTACATCGTCTTTGATATGTCCTCGTTTGGATTTGGACCTTACTCAAATTATGGTGAGTATGACATTCCATTCACCAAAGCCATATTCGGGAAGAGCTACGACGATATCTTTCCCACCACTGGTGTCGTTCCTGACTACCCACTTCCAAACTTTACTCCGTCCAAGACTCCAAAGACTTACTGCTCCATCAACCTTCCTTTGGCACTTCTTGAGAGTGACGACGATTCCGAGCGTGAGTTGTTGTTCAAAGTACTCGAAATATCGGGTGGAGAGCATACAACAGGAGGGTATGTGGCTCGATTAGGCGATGGGATGGACTCGGTTTCACCCAGTGAACGTAGCTCGGGGCAATCCAGTATAGGTATCCAAAGTACAATTGATAAGTACGGAGATGATATCTTGAATGACTACTTGGCAGCCGTCTACAAGTATACAAGTGATGATGTGGATGGATTCCCCGGCTTCTCCGAGTTGAATCATTTCTGTTCTGAAGCCTCTATTGTATCAAAAACTAACTGGACAGAGAGTTGTGACCCAGAAAAGGATGATTGTTTCAGTGCTCAAGAATTGATTTGGGGTGAAGAACTTTATGCCAAGCTACAGGATATCAAGGCGGCAGTAGATCCGGACAATCTACTCGATTGCTACCAGTGTGTTAAGCCAAGTAAAGAGTAAGAGGATAATGTACTAGTGTAATAGATAATAAATCTTTTTATGTTCAAAGATACCGACTTTTTGTTCACATGATATGCACGTATATGTTGTCTTACCACTACATACCACTCTTACCACAAGCCGCACATGATGATGATATCCCATTCGATTGCTCATTATGCTTTATCTCTATCCACGCCTGGAACAAACTTACTTCAACACAAGTAACTTTTTCTATCTGTGTCACAGGATTACTACTAATTGAATAGAGTTAAGAACTGATCGTAAGTAGAATATGTAATTTAGACATGTACTAATTGTACTACTAAGAAGTATACAAACTGCAATCTAATATCGGTTTATAATATCTCCACTGCATTATGTGCTTTGGCGACGAGAAGGATAATACAATATGGTTTTTTTTATGTACGCTGTACGATAGAGATTTGAGAGTTGAGAGTGAGGTAAGTGATGTGAAATCACCGCCAAGTTTATCACAAATATCATATACCAGTTCAATTTCAAAGTACTATCAACACATTGATAGAAGTTGTCTCCACTGCCGATGACGACCTTGATATACCTCCTCTATTTTAGTATCTAACGCCGAAACCCATAGCTGAGACAATTCAGGCACATTACATACTACATTAAAAAACACTAGTTATACTGCACTAAATTATTATGACCTCTACTAATATACCAATAGAACAATTGGAATCACGTCTTGCGGAATTGGAATTGAAACTATTAGGCGTAGCTTCACCAGAAGGTAGTACTTCCTCTAGTGCGGATGTCACCACACGTCTTGATAAACTATTGCAATCAGCCACCTCAACCTCAGCACCACCAAATATCACAAACGACAAATCAAAAACAACTGATTCAAAACGTGAGGCATTACATAATGAATATCAAACAATAGATAAGTTACTATCAGACTTATCAATATCACCAATATCAGGCCCTACTGAATCTGCATCATCATCCAACAATGCACCAATAGTATATAGACGATTGGAAGTATTATCATCAGCAGAATCAATGAAGACAGATATGGAATTATTAACTAAGATTCGTGATTTAACATCCATTGGTAGGAAAGAAACTGGTAATAGTACAGTATCAGAAGATGATATAGTAAATTGTTCAATACTATCATCCGAGAAGTATAATCTATCATCTAATCCCGAAGATATTGATAGATTGGATATATTATGTTATCGTGTTGCAATGTTGAATCAACGTGCGGTAAGTGCTGCACAGAAGGTTGATAATATGGTGAATTCCTATGGTAATGTTATGAGTGCATTGAATGAGAAGATGGTGTTGGCTGAGGAGCAGATACAGTAGCAAGGATAAAGAAGTCTTGAATTATAGCCCTGCCAATCGGAAGAATCTTCTGAATGAGCTGGTGATATGACGAGGGAATGATTTGAGGTTGTAAATATGCACATGTATATGCGTATAGTACTTACAGAAGCAATAACTAAAGAGTTCGACAGAGCTAACCTCAATCTCAATATGTACATACTACTTTACATTATATTTCTGTATACATCTCTTATTTGTCCACCGATCCCAGCCCTGCTTTTGCATCAGTCATTATTATTCGCCACAATTGACAGAATAATCATCCAGAAGAAACTAACAGCGGCAACAAATGCAATCCGGAAATGTGCCGGCACGAACAGGAAATTTATCAAACTAGCCGGCAGCCACACACTCCAGTACTTCTTGAGTAGACCATTATCTTTGATATCTGTTACATACTTCTTTATACCATCCCTCTTGGGGTATCTATATACTATTGCCTTGGCAATACTGTGATGATGAGATGTAAAGTGCATAAGATGTGAGCATAACAGACAAGCATATGATGTGTATCCGTGGAGGACAAGAAGGACACAAAAATAACTCACTAAGCCGGAGGTAACCATAAAAATGGTGCATTGATGAAACCGTCGAATAGTGTACATTTGACAGCTCTGAAAAGAGTATTTGCTGTGCCAAACACTGAGAATTAATGTGGAGCATGATGCGAGCAAATCTGAGCATCAGCATTACAAACATCACATGATGTGCACACACTTTGTATAATACTCACTGATTGGGAAGATGTTATTGTACATAACCTCACATAGCATACCTAGTACTACCCCAGAATAGAGTACCATTGCAAGGTTGCGTTTCAAACTAAACTTGGTATCCTCTTCCCGAGATGAATATTGTGCCATGCTATCGGCAATCGAGGCCTTAGTAGAACACGTTAAGAATCCCGCAAGTAATGGAAAAGCTTTGTAGAATCCTGATATTGATGCAGTTGCTGCCGATAGACTTGGTAGTGCCATTGCTGAGAGAGATGTTGAGCTTTTGGTGCTACTTTTGCAATCGAGACGACGTTGCAAAGCTATGCTATTACTATTGATATTGATAGCTATCCTCTGCGTAGGAGAATTGACGACGGAAGTAAACGCCGATACGTCATTTGTGGCAAGAATACCAACTACCAGTAGTAAACGTCCCTTCATTGTTCTATATATGTTGTTCTCTGGAAGCTGCTACAATATGATATGATGCAATGTTCTTTGAAGCTGCTCTATCTATGGTGCAAGAAGATGTTGTTCTTTGTAGATCTAAGATTGTTGTCGTCCGTTCTCTAATCCAGCCAGTTCATTATCAAATAATAGACAATTGTGAGTATATAAAGAACATTAGCGCCAACACAAGAGGTGATGGGTATGGCAATCCTCCAGCACATGTTTACGAAGAAGGAAAATAATGTTCTTTACAATCTTCGTTTGATCGCTAAGATATACTTTTATTCACCCTTTGTTGACTTGCAACCAACTCTAGTATTGGCTGAGTAAGTATGAGTGAGGTTAGTGTCTCTCAAATATATATCAGGCGTAGAGAAGTAGAAAGGTGAAAGATATTTTGTTGATTATGTAAGGTGCTATTCTTCTTCTCAGACAGTGGGTGGGCGACGACGATATGAGTTATAAAAAATATGTGCACATCATATGCTCAAAAAAATATTGCAAAGATATACGGTTCACCCTTTTGTATGGTGGTATTGTATACCTATGTATGTGGATGCTGATGGTATACTATAGAAATATGGGTTGAGGGGACTAGTATTGATTTCTCATACTATATTGAGATATGAGATGGCGGCGGCGTATGCTAGTAGTAAGTACCAACTTTTTACTTGAATTATTTCTTACCACCATTATATCGTTTAGACTCTCGCTATATCCGCAGATAAGATATCACCAATAAAACGGTATATACAGAACAAACGCTTTTCATCATGGCAACTACCATTGCAGATCTACCCCTAGTTGAAATCCTATCATTCTTGGGATATGATTTGACTGAACTTGAATCGCTTCGTTTGGTTGCTAAGTGTTTCCTCAAACCGTGTGATGCCAGGAAGGCATATATTCATCGTCTATTTCAAAAGGTGAGTAACTTGTACTACTATACACATATTATCTCACATGTATATATCACTAATCCA
>Ga0214480_101074_pt1 | contig 12514 bp, 7 predicted proteins | sample M1_20Mar14CPVII9_3_FD_165042 | JGI IMG/M metagenome (GOLD analysis project Ga0214480, IMG submission 165042) | Marine eukaryotic communities from Monterey Bay, California, United States - M1_20Mar14CPVII9sort6BwellE17 | ecosystem: Environmental > Aquatic > Marine > Unclassified | place: USA... | reverse complement strand
TGGTGTTTTCCCCCCCCCCCCCCCCCCCCCCCCCAAGACGGACGTCATCATCACGGTTTAACACTGCCAAGGATGCGGCTTTTGGCTAGCCAACTTGATTGCTTACAGAATAGTACTACTACTGGAGGTGTTGGATACTGACGTTGTGTCTCTAAGAAGAACTTACATAAATCTATATAAACACTTAGCCTTAACTATGACTACCCATAACTTGTCGATCAAAGATCTTAATGGGAGTTTGTGTATCAATCCAATCTACATCATTCCCCTCCTCCTTCCTCTTTCGAAAGAGATATGTATTGTCATATCCCAGGGCTATTCTCGACTTGGCAATAAAGCCAGATAGTGTAGAGGCTGGATTTCCAATAAAGACAGATGACATGACTGCAGCAGTTATATCACCACCGACCCATGACGATCCTCCACCTAAACTCTTGTCGTACCGTATACTTGGCCCTATCTCTTTATCCGCCAACAGGTTTTTCAATGTCTCCTTGCCTTGTCGTTGATGATCGGTTATGAACAGTATAGGTTTGTCAAGCATATTCAATGGTCGAAGTATCGACTTGATATACTCGGGGGTCATTTTAAGAGCAGCCGTATCATCACAACCTGAAGCATGTGCTACTCGAGCCAAGAGTCGTTTGCCTGGCTCTCCTTCGAGGGATCTTGAGTGAATGACAGTATAGTCAAGATGTTTTACAAATTCTTTCTCTATGACAGAACACATATCTTTGACTATAGGTGTATGCATGAAGTAGGTAGTATAAAGTGGATACAGTGAGACATATTGCAATTGAAAAAAGACACAGTTGCAAATTTCATGAAAGTAAGTAAGAGAGCATAAGATTGAACTCATGCAACAACACACAGAATGCCCACTTACCCTGTCGATGATGAACATCAAATCCTATTCCTCGATTGTATCTTCTCCATATCGTTCGTAGTATATGACTTTGATACTCTACATAGTCCGACTGACTTTTAACTTCTGGTATAACACCCGGAGCAGTTTTTACTCGTAACGGTGCATAATGGAATAGATCTTTCGTACTCATATTAATAACCTTTTTATACTTTTGTAATTCATCTTCAGGTGTATCTATAATCTTGATACAGAATGCTATTTCCAATAATCGTTTATTGGATTTCCTATCATTGCCGTCAATTGCAAAAGTAAATTCATGTAGTAGTTGCATACCCCAAGTATCCTTTACAATACCAACTATCATATATTCATTCTCTAAATTGTGATGATACTTTGTTTGATCTTGCGCATATTGTAAGGCATGTAATAATTCATTAATATTGTTTCCAGTACGACCGAATACATTATTAATACCATCTAGTAATAGTATGGATGTTTTATTTGTTGGTATTGTTTCTTGTAATTTTTGACATTTGGTTGTGTATTTCTCAAATACTTCGATATCATGTTTATGTGAGATTGGTACAGCTCTGTTACAGATTGTGAGAGGTTCTGAATGTCTCTGTTCTTTTAATGTACGATGTATCATCTCGGTATCTTCATTGGTTGATGGACTGTTATCCCATTTGTCATAACCATACTTACCTGTGGCTACTGGATAGTAGCGTAAGTTACGTCGTCCATAATTATGATCACTGTCATCATAGATATCGATATTCTTCCTCTGATGTTGGAAGAAACAAATCGTGACGCCGATACAACAGAGTAGCAGTAGCAGTGAGCTTAGCTTTCTCGTCGTCATGGTTTACATCGACATCGAATAATAGTAATCAAGTGTGCCGCTTTAGTGGAGAGCTCTGAGGCACTGAGCTAGGGGGTCTAATAATACAATCCAAAGTGATAGATAGATTATATCAGATTGATCTTATGATTATTGATCAGCAATAGTATGTAAAGCAAAGGAAGAGGAGGGAGAATCTTGTGACCAAAGACCAAGTGTCACACTAAAAATGTCGCAGGCTATGACCAAGGATACCGCGAAGGAAGTGGCATAAAGAGCTAGAATGAACTACTGCCATTCTTACTCAGTCTTCTAATACATAATGAACGACTCTTATTGTTGGTGTCTATGGTCAGCGGATAAGCTGCTTTCAACTCCGTAGTGATATATAAAGAGTGAATCCTCTCCTATTGTAAAATAAGACGATATTTTACCTTTAACTATAATAGATTAAAATATACAGTACATTGCAAATCAACAAAATGTTTGGTTCAACCGATAATACAATGAGTAATACACCCGATTCAGGTAACAATGCTTCATCTAATTCAACACCGCCAACAGGTAACTGTCTATCAACAACACCTATATCCAAAAAAGTAATAATTGGTAGTATCACAATTGTAATACTTGTTATAATTGCAATAGTATTAGGTGTTACATTATCATCAAATAATAATAATGATAATGTTGACCCTCCAGGATTTCAAGCTGAGGGTGGTGTTGCTATTAATGATACTACCAAGTCTCCATCTACAACAACATCATCAAATGATAATAATCCATCATCATCGCCCACTTCTCTTCGAGGGTTACCAACTGAGATCATTCCCACGTCAACAACAGTGGAGATGAATGATGAGACATCAACTGTATACTCATCAAGTAGTAGTCCGGTTGTGTCTACTGCAACACCTCCATCATCATCTAGTAGTAGTACAATAATAGAGTCCTCCCCTTCTACACCTACCGAATCAACTCCACCAACTCCGTGTATTGATACACCAAATTATAAAGATAAATACAATAGTCCATGTTCAGACTATTCCTTACCTGCAAATAAATTATGGTGTGGTGCATATGGAAATGATAGTGTATTGAATGATGGTAGTGATACACCTAATGTTAATTGTTGTGTTTGTAAGTTAGCTTTATTAGATAAGTTAGCATTATTAGAGGAGGAGGAGGAGGAGGAGGAGGAGGAGGAGATTAATGATGATGGGGAGAGTGTGCCTTGGGGAGAAGATGACTTCATTGACAACACATCCGGCAGCAGTTCTACTACTACGTCGTCATGTAAACTCTGTCCTAATGGTATAGCAGCCGATTATGAGAATTATATACCATTTGAAAATGATACACAAACATGTCAAGAATTAATTGATAATACAGCTACGTGGTGGTATAACGAAGATTATGATGAAAGTTGTGAACTTAGTAATTATGTACAGTTATTTTGTTGTCCTGATGATTTTGCACAGCAGGCACAGGCGGGAGAATTTGTTGGGGACAATTCATGTACAATCTGTCCAAATGGTATAACGAATGGGGAAGATTATACACCCTTTATTGCAGATGGAGATACTACTACATGTAAGGCATTAGTTGATGAAGTGAATTTCTTTGGGAGTGATTTTTGTGATGGTACTAGTATATATGAAATGTTATGCTGTCCATCAGAAGATAGGGAACCATGTACACTATGTCCAAATGGGATAACAGTTGGCGATGACTATGTTCCCACCGATTTCGGTGGGAACTCATGTAAAGAGTTAGTTGATTTAACAGCTTTAACACTCACTAAAGATGATGAAAGTTGTGAAGGGAGTAAGATAATTGAGGTGTATTGTTGTCCTACTGTTCAAGAGAATCCATGTTTAATTTGTCCAAATGGGTTAAGTGTTGAGAAGGAAGAGTTTGAGTTTGCTGATGATGGTACGACTTGCAAGGAAATAGTTGATTTTTATATGGCATTGGATGCCAACTCCGGTTTATGCTTGGAAGCATTGGGGGCGGTAGCCGAAGAGGAGATTAATCCTTGCTGTCCTTCTTCTAGTGGGGGTTCAGCAGCTAGCACAGATAGTTCAGGTACAACTACGAATGTAGTTACCACTCCCTTAGTCCAACCGACCAATAAGCCAGTCGTTACTGCTGGTAGTTTGGTAGTGGTTACCGACGACAACAGTGTACCAACGAGCAACCAGCCAACATCCAAGCCTGTTATTGTTGCCGATGGTAGCCCCGCGATGCAACCTGAGCAGCCGGTTGCAACATCTCCCGTATCAACGAGTCCATCAAAAAGACCAATTGAAAGTACAGTAGTAGGTAATGACAGCATTACCAAGCCACCGACGTCCAAGCCTGTTATATCACCTCAGTCAACAACACCTCCACCAACAACACCTAATAATAACCCTACGAATCCTCAAGCACAGCCTGGCAGTCCTGTAACTCCAAGTCCTACTTCAAAGATCAGCACGACCAATCCAACTACTCGTCAGCCGACGAATCCTCCTGTGGCTGGTAAGTTTTACCCTAATTGCACAGTGTTTTTTTTTCTTTTTCGTATGCTGATATTCTCATTCTATTCTTCGTGTAGATCCAACTCCCAACCCGACGCCCTTACCATCACCACCGCCTACTACAATGAAACCAGTCACGCCGGTGAGTATGAGTATAGACTGAGCTTGTGCTGCTCCAATAGCTTTCTATGGATTATTTCTGATAGCTCATCTTGTGTCATATCACTCTCTCTAATTTATAGCCTCCAGTAGACACTAAGATGCCGACTATGTTGCCTACTATAGAAGAAGTAGTTACGCCTAAACCCACTTCTCAACCTTCTAAGAAAGTAAGTGTTTAAACCATCAACTTTCAGTGTGTTGTATAGTCAATACACTTACCTATGTCATTTATATTTCTCTCTCTCTTCTTCTTCAGCCCACGGAATCTCCAACAAAGAAGCCTACTCTGGTGAGTTCTTGATTCCTATGAGAGACATCATTGTATACCCTCTTTATACTTTTAATGCCTGACTTGTTCTCTCTTGTCTGTTTTTCCAACAGCCCCCACAAGAAGAAGACGAGGAAGAGGAAAATGATGAGAATCCAGAAGATGGACCTACATTTCCTCCAGTCACAGGCAGGCCTACATCTCCTCCCATTACAAGTAGACCTACATCTCCTCTAGTACAACCAACTAATAAACCAACAACAGGCACACCTACTCCGAAACCCACGTTGAAATGCTTTGCTAATAGAAATGAACTCAAGACTGCAATTGACACATATATTGCAAATAGGTGCTCAGATTCCAAATCAAAATGTGGTGATATTGGAGACAAGTATGGCTTACCCATTGGTAGTTGGTGTGTATCAGCAGTGACTGATTATGAACAATTGTTCTATGACGCGGCTACGTTCAACGATGACCTATCAGGTTGGGATACCTCAGCAGTGACGAAGATGGACGCTACCTTTGCTGCCTCGGGCTTCAACGGAGATCTTAATACTTGGGACACGGGAAGAGTAACCAGGAAAGTCCGCGTTAGTATTGTTATGTGTGAATGTATGAAGTCTCATTGGATGGGGTGGGACTTCTTCTCTCTCTCTCTCTCTCTCTTTTTTGAGGATACCAGGGAGGTATCCTTCACTCCTCTTACTTATGTTTTCTCACACAAGTTACTTCATCTCTCTTTATCTTCATAAACTGATAACGCGCATCTTCCAGTATGAACGCCTTATTTGCTCGAAGTTCTTTTAATGGTAACATTGGCTCGTGGAACACTATAAATGTGTTAGATATGTGAGTCAAACGATGAATCAAGATACTTTTTGCAATTCTTGCTTAAATCTCACTCACCTCCTCTCAATCTTAGGTACGGTATGTTCAACGATAATAAAGTGTTCAACCAAGATATCGGCTCGTGGAATGTCGTACAAGTTAAGGACATGACGAGGTGAGTCAAGTTTAATTGATCTGTTGTCGAGTCTCAAAAGGCAAAGATACCTCATGCTAACTTTGACCAACTCCTCTCTTTCTCTTTCGGCAGACTCTTTTTTGGCGCATCTGAATTTAATCAAGATATTAGTAATTGGAACATCCGTGGAGTAGAGACGATGACGTAAGTTCTGATCGTATGAGCAAGTGATATGATATCTTGAATGTCTAACTTACTCTTTTCTTGTATATAACAATATCACAGTGTAATGTTCAACGGAGCAATATCCTTCAACCAAAATCTATGTAAATGGCGCGACATCTTTCCATACAGTGGCTTTGGTGTTGGTAACAACTTCGCCTTTAAAGATTCTGGATGTACATTTCCAGAGGGTCCTGATGAAGTTGATAAAAGTCCTTTCTGTGCAAGTGAATGTTAATGTGAATGCATGTTTTAGCTAAAGTGCTATGCACATAAGATGATTAATTGTTCAATAAGTTATATGTATATTGGATGTACAGACCTTCAGTATAGTATTTGGCTTTCTCGCCCTCTTCCCTTTGGCTCACGACTAGAGGTATCCTTTAACAGTTATCCTTGTCTTTTTGAGAAAAAAGGAGAAGATATAATGTACTAAGCTAGAAGAGATAATTTACACTATAGACATCTATATAATATCTGTTTGAAGCCGTGCTTACTTTACTTTTGACATATCTCCTCAATTCAGGTAGAATAACGAGACGGTATGATCGGTATCATTCGGCTCCTTCCTATTGATACTAGCAGGAACCTTTGTCTAGTATCCCTGTGGTTGAAATAGCGTTTGTTATAACTAATCAATCAATGCCAGACTTTGAACAGATTCGGGATTACTGCGAAATAGATGCCAGCATGCATCAATATACTCTGGACTCTCACGGTCCACTGTCTCATTGTCACACTGAAGTAACAAGTGAATAGGAAGCTTATTGGCAGCGTTGACCTCCGAGACAGATGGAACACTTTGCTCTGCAACCAAGTACTTGATGACATCAACATTGGCTGAACGGCAAGCATAGTGTAAAGGAGAATCACCATTTGTATCACACTGATTCGACATTAGAACTTCTCCAAGCAAGAAATCAACGACCTTTGCCGAGCTAAACTCACAGGCAATGTGCAATGGATGCACCCCCTTTTGAACAGTTGTGTGTAAGGCGGTTGGATTTCCACGAAGCAATAGCTTAATGGAGCCAAGAGGTGCGTTGTCTTTTAGTGCATGGTGAAAAGGAAGCCAACCATCTTCGTCAGCGGTAGTCATAAAGGTCTTATCTTTTGCCTTCATGGCATATTCACGCTGTTTTTGTTTGAAATCACGTACGTCATATCTATCATTCTTGAATTCACCAACCAGAATAGCCTCTGGATATGCATTGTACAAAGCTTGGGCTGAATCAAGACGAATACTGGCTAGCTGTAGAGGAAGCACCTGATTATTAGGTCCGTTTCGAGCCGATTTTTGTACAGACTCTGGATCATGTTTTATCAACAATTCAAGTGATTGGATGGATGCAATTCCTCCTCCTTGCCTAGCTGCATTGTGTATTGGCAACCAGTTGCTCCCGACTTCTCCCATTTTACTCAACTCAGGAAACAGCTGCAGCATATACTGAGTTTTGTGAACTGGATCTTCTTGGAAAGAAGAGTTCCCTAGACCGCACGCTAAATGAATTGGTAATTTCCCTCTGTTATTGAATACTTTCAATGATTCAGGATATGCATCCATCAAGACTTTACAGAAAGAACCTGGCATGTAGATTGCGGCTTCGTGCATTGGAAGACTGTCATCAATATCCTTTATCTTTGGGAAACTTGGATCAATGTTGAGCATGAAACGTAAGATTTCCAGCGAAGCATTTTCATCCATACCATAGTTGTCACAAAGTTTATGAATCGGCAGCTTTCCACCCGCACAACTGCTGGTTCTTCCCGTTGTTCCTCCCCTGTCATTATCTTTCATTTGGATAGCCTCGGGCATCTTGTTGTATAGAAATTGAACTAAAGCTAGATCCGCCTTACTGTTCATACAAGCTAGATGTAACAAGGTCCTTTCTCTTCGGTCAAGCTCATATATGGTCTCAGGTTCCGCCTCGAGTAGGTAGGAAGCTATCTCCAAATGATTATCAATGCTGCTATTTGCCAGAAGAAATTGGATGGGTATAAGCTCTAACTTGTAAGTACACTTCGACACAAGGGAAGTGCTCTTCTTGGGGTAAGAATCCACTAGCATTTTGATAGTAGTGAGGTTGACAGATTTGCGCCTTGCAACGTAATACATAAGGGGATTTCCCTCTTCACAATAGTCGACTTCAAGAGCGTGTCTGGGACCATTGTCAATTACGCAGTAACGCAAAAGTGCTTCAGGATAACCATCCAAGATGAATTTAACAACCGAGTCCGGGCAATACCCATTACACGCACAATGAAGAGGATATGCAGTATCTCTACGAAGGACTGTGCCTTGTTTTACTAAGTCTGGGCATATACTGAGGATGAGTTCAACCATTTCTAACGTGACATTCTTGTTCATACATAGATTGTGGAAGAAGGGATGTTTATGATATGCCCTGAGTGTTTCACCCTTTAATGTTTTAGGTGTGGTATGTTGTAACTTCTTCAATTCATCGATTGATAGTCTATCCGATTCACCATAACCAGGATTTTTGCATAACCTATCTAACTCTTTCATAGGCAAAAGATACTCTTCTGCAATAGCTTCTGATTTGTCTGATTCATAATCCATATACTCTTCATATGAACTACAAGAGTTATAATCTGATCCATAAAACAGCCTATCATATGTATCATCCGAGAGTGACATGGTTTGTATATTAGTACACGTGATAATGTATGTAAATATATTTTTGTGCACGTGATATGTGTTTGTGTTAGTTTCAGTATACCTAGTGCCACCTGCTCTGCTCTGCTGCTAAAATAGTATTAACGACGAGATATTCTATTCTTCTTCTACCAATACTCGTGAGATATCGATCCACTTTGTGATAAAAGGTATGAGTATATCTTGCTAGGTAATACACAAATCTTTGAACAATAATTTGCAAATAATTTGCCATTTGTCATTTATTTTACACTCCAGTATTTATACAACAACAATAAGTATAAACCCTATCCCCAACATCACGGTAGTAAATACAAGTGGTCATATCTACTGATAATGATAATATGCACAACAATGATAGCACAACAAAGTTTCAATTGGTGGTGGTTCTTGGCAGTATCTTTTCAATTTGTGGCAAGTGATTTATTTAGCGTTGCAATGCGATTACTAGCATGTTTGTCAAAAGAACGGCAACCTTCTACTCATCATCAACGAGGCGTGGACTACATCTTGTTGCCCTGAATAATGGCAGGGGATATGAATCGCGGCGGAGGCCTCCTACTATTACGAGGATACCAACTCAACATTTTAATGATGGATTTTGCAATAACAATGTTCAGATGATAAATATCTCCTCATCATTCTCCTCTATACCATCATATGATACATCTTCGCCGTCATCGTCATCATCTAAATCATTAAAAAAGGTAATACGACCGTTCCTACGAGCATGCCATCCAGATGTGTTGAGTTCTTCTCAAGTTCATATTGATGATGGTAGAATAAGTAGTAGACGAAAACAACATCCACTATCACAACAAGCAAAAGATACAAACTTAAAGGCAGTACAAACACTGAATGGTCTTATTGATGTATTAGATGATTTGATTAGTCGATGTACCCCGGCTTCATATCAACAATCTAGACATGATATTACTACGAAGAAATCAGCTGCATCACTACCTGAATTAAACTCTCGATATGAGATTGAATTTATACTGCCACCAACTACGACAACCAATACAGCCGATGATAATGATAGACCAATAAAACGAAAGCATAGAGATAAATTGGCATTAACATTACGTTCAATAACTATTTCATTCCCTGACACTTTAAGAAGTAATGTTAGACAATATGCATTAACTACCTACCCAGAAGAGGAGGCATATCAAACTTCTCAACAATTAAAGGATCATGCAATGTCAGAACTATTGAGGTTGTTAACTATTGCTGGTATGTCTGTACCTGTGGATGTAATTAATGAACATAGTCAACAAGGTACTCAAAGAGGTGATCAACGCAAACAAAAAGGACAATGGACATTATCAGATTACTTTCTACATGAATTGGGAATCTATCCTAGTAAAGAAGATGTACAAGAGACTCCATCACAGGCATTCTTTGGTAGGACACAATCGCGTCCAACATCGCCTCATTTACGTCATTCTCAATCTACAGCACCACCAACCTACTCTCATCCGCAGTTACAACAACAGCGAGAAGCATTTATGAAATCATTTCAAAAAGTTTCACACAAGTTTGAAAATGATTATGATCAAGCATTCTTAGATGCACAGGCTGATCATACGACATCAAGATTAAACTTGTATAATGAGAATACAGTCGAGGGGAGAGAACGGAGAGAACAACTTGTTAGTTCAATATGTGGTAGTGTGAGGATATGGCGTGCCAAGATTGATGATAAAGGTGCTGCTACCGATCTGGATTTAGAAGATGAAGTACCAGAGGGATTAGACGTGGTTGCACAGCTTATTGCAATACGTCGATTATCACTCATACTATATGATAACTTTGATTATCTCAAAATGGAAAAGATGGGACGGATGTATGAACAACTGACTATTGTATTAACTCCTCCACGAAATAATTTGACAAGTCGTCGTAAACCACAAAAGATGTTACGAGAAGATGGAACACGAATACATCCAGGACGAAAATTGAATAAGTGGGAAAGGAATAAGAAGAAACGTGATCGATTACAGAATCTAGGAAGCCGTGGTAGAATGCGGTATATTGCAGAAAAGTATCTTGGTAAGAAGAATGATGATGATAGTACTGAAGAAGAAGGAGATGAAGAAGAAAAGAAGCCATCTTATCGATTTGAATCTGGATTCCGATTCTCATATGGTACCCAGTCTGATCAGGGAATTGGTAAAGTAACAGCATACATTCCTGTTGACTTTCGAGATGGCGAGCTCGTGAGGCAGATGTATACACATCTGTATGATTACTTTGACAATTGCTGTGGTAAAGTTGGCTGGTTGTCATATGGTGCTGATGGGAATATAAAGGCGAATATGGAAGATGACGATACCTACACTAGTGGTATGAGGCAGGACAGTAGCAATTAAAGGATGACAGCATTATAACTAAATCTCTACTCGTTACCTCATTCAAGAGTGACTTCTTCACCCCATACCTCATTCAATTCTCCTTTAGACCATGCCATTGCAGATATGGCAAGCAACATGCTTGGAACAAGAAAGATCAACGCTGGCAACCCGCCTCTACCTAACAGATTGAAGCTTCCAACAATCTCAGTCAGAAATGACCCAATGATATACCCACCAATAGCAGCCGATGCATACGAGTAGTCATTCGAAGCTAGTTCATCCTCGCCGCCATTAGCTTGGGGTTGGTTGGAATCGTTATCGACGACCATTCCCCAGGCAACAAGTGAAGAAGGGAAAACAACATCTCCTAAACCTAAGGCGTCTGTTACCTTTGAGTTTTGACCAACAATCACTTCCAAGAGACCAGGCTGCCAGCCGCCTGACGAAAGCTTATCTCGTGCAACCGTCTCCATCACTGATTGAGCTGATGTAATAGTTTCTGCGGCATTAGCCACCGTGCCAAAAGTTGATATAGCATCAAAAAGAGTAAGGCCGATCAATGCCAAGGCCACCGTTTGGATTGATTTTGACGATGACGAAGTTGGCATGAGAAAAGGAGACAGTGCCCGAGCAACAGTAGCTCCTAAAGCAATGTTGACCCCATTCTGTAATGGCCAAAGATCCGTATTATTCAGGTTCGGATAGTAAGTTGCACCATATGCTAACAAGACATACGCCAATGCCAAAACATTACCGACACATAAAAGAGGTGCTGTGCTTGTTGTCGAACCAGAATCCTGTTGTTTGCTATTGCTTGGAAGTAACCAACGAAACTCTGCCGCTGTGAAGAGTAGACAAATTGCCGCACTTGGTAGTGAGGACAGGTAGGACGATGACGAAAGTAGATCTTGAAACGAACCATTGGAGGCAGATTCTTCAACAGATGGTGTAATGACGGTGAGGAGGTAGGAAAAGGCAAGACTTGCTCCTAACACCAATGGTAAAACCAGTGCTAACTTGGTACTGACGTTGGATACATCATCATCAACCAATGTGGCAAATAGTTGGTCATCATCACTTTTCTTTTCATCTCCTTCTTCGCTACTAGTTGAGCCAAAGGAAGTCTTTCCTTTTAGAATCTCTTCTGTAAGCTTGTCTAAATGATCACCGGGTCCGCTAAATCTACCATTTCTAATTGCCAAAGCACCATTTGATGCTCTCCACCCAGCATACAATGTTGCTAATGTAGCCAAGAAGTACAACATCAATCGTTTTGATAATAATAGTACAAATAACTTTTGCATAGACTCATTGTAAATGTCTTGAACTGAAAGATATTCCAATGAATCAGTAGGTGTGGTAGGTAATAAAGATGCTGCAGCCAAATTGAATTTTCCTTTGACGGCAAGGTATTGATCATTTAATGTTGATAATACCGCAGAGGGGATGAAGGGTATTACTGTATACATTGCAAGTGGAAGTAGGAACAGTTGTTGTTCCTCATTATTTGTAACTTCTAAATCAATGTTATTCCCTCCTTTTGACCAAAGACTACGTGTGGTAATACTCGTCGTCTTCTTTGGTTGCAGCATCAGATTGTTGCTAGTTCGAATTCTCTTTGGAGATAGTG
>Ga0214480_101073_pt1 | contig 12532 bp, 9 predicted proteins | sample M1_20Mar14CPVII9_3_FD_165042 | JGI IMG/M metagenome (GOLD analysis project Ga0214480, IMG submission 165042) | Marine eukaryotic communities from Monterey Bay, California, United States - M1_20Mar14CPVII9sort6BwellE17 | ecosystem: Environmental > Aquatic > Marine > Unclassified | place: USA... | reverse complement strand
ATCAAAAGATACGATAGGGTACCTGCAAAGGAAGATACTTATTATTTGATTGCTATCACTATCTCTATCATTTGATGGAAGAATACAAAATATGTAACGTTGATGACTACCAAATTGCTGCTAGATCCATTATTCCCAAGGCACTTTATGAATACCTGGCTTCTGGGACCGATGATGAGCAAACTCTTTCTGAAAATGTGAGTGTTGAAGGAAACCGATACAAATGCATTTAGTAAAAACACATTTCTAACATTTATTTGCTTGGCGTAGAGATCAGCATACAAATCGTGGTATCTTCGTCCTCGAGTTATGAGACCTGTTGGATCAATATCTACAAAAACAACACTCTTTGGGCAGCATATGTCTATGCCTGTATTCATAAGTCCTGCAGGCGTCCATTCTCTATGCAATGACGAAGGGGAGTGCGCATCTGCAAGAGCGTGCAGTAGAGTTGGGACTATGTTTGCTCTCAGTCAACATTCAACAAAATCTATTGAACAAGTATCTAGTGTTGGTGGTAATACAAACTTATGGTATCAAAGCTACATCTTAAAAGACAGACAAATGACGCTAAACTTGATTAAAAGAGCAGTCAATGCTGGATATAAAGGAATATTTTTAACAGTGGATTCAGTGCGGTTTGGATATCGAGAGGCAGACGCAAGAAATGGATTCAATTCACTACCAGCGCCACATAGATTAGTTAACTATGATGGAGAATTGGGTATAGCATCTTCATCGACATCCAACAAGATATGGCATGCACCAGATTCAAGTTCAAATGTTGTTGAAAAGTCCAAGATATACAATGCAGAAAAGGAAGCAGCATGGGATCAAAACACTGAGTTACTGTTTGAACAAAATCCTACTTGGGATGATGTTCGTTGGCTTAAGAAGGAAGCATGTCGTGATCTTCCTCTGATTATCAAAGGCATAATGACTGCAGAAGATGCCATTGAGGCAGTGAATGCAGGAGCTGACGGTATAATGGTATCGAATCATGGTGGACGGCAACTTGACGGTTGTCTGGCCTCTATCGATGTTCTTGAAGAAGTTGTAGAAGCTGTAGGAGATCAAGTCCCGATATTGCTCGATGGGGGTATCCGAAGAGGAACTGATGTCTTAAAAGCTCTTGCGTTAGGGGCGACAGCAGTCGGTATTGGCAAACCAGTTTTCTTTTCATTGGCGGTAGGTGGAGAGAATGCAGTTGTGCATCTACTTGAAATGCTACAAAAGGAATTAGAGGCAGCTATGGCTATATGTGGAATTTCAAGCATTTCAGACGTGAATAGAAAACTCATCACACGTCATCACAATGGTGGAGTATCTCCCAACTACACAAGAGCAAAGCTTTGACGAGTATCAAGTTGTAGTAGAAGTGATCTATGAGTAGCAATGGATATATTATTTCTTTTATACTTGTCAATCTACAACACTTCGTGATATCTTATCATATTATAGCATTCTCAGTGGTGTTTATATGTGTAGAAGATGAGCTATTGAGTGACAGTACTCTTTCATCCAAACTATCATCATTGCTAGTACTCCGAGGATAACATATGTACAATCCCATTTGTATAAGTCCAAAGAAGAAGCCTAATGAATTTGGAAGTAGTATATAATAATCTTGAATTGCCAAACTATATACACACCAGAAGAAAGCATTCATGGTGTTCATTATCATTGTCCAAAAATGAATTGAATCTGATGACTTTGTCTTGAAGACTGACATAATTGTTGATAACGGCGCAGCATAAAAAAAGATGAGGTTAATATTCACTGCAACGCCTACAATGAACTTAGACTCTTCTTTGCTTATTGTTGACATTAGACTTATCGTTGATAATATTGTAATCCATATAATAACTATTGCAAGCAGTTTTCGTTCGTGTAGAGAAAAGGAGGGTGGAGATCTGTGACATATATTGACATTATCATCTTCTTCATTATCACTACTATCATTTCTTTCAATATTGGTTGTTTCAATGGATGAATATTTTATTATCTCCTCATAATACTGTAATTTCATTGCTCCAATGTTTAACCAAATTGATATTAAAAGACCAGGAGAGTTTGCCCAGAAAACGTAGAGGTCTAGGATGATATATGAATACGCTAACCAGCCAATACAGTTACCTATATTATAGTCAGTACGTATATACACACAATACATTATATGTCATAATATCATATCAACTCACCAGTCATAAATACCCAAGGCGTCGGATTGAGACTTCCTAAATTGCCACTCTTTATTGCAGATTGTAAAGATTTGATGGGTGCCATGAAGGTCAAAGTTGACATTATACACCCAATGGTTGGGCACACATAATCAGCTATAATGAAGCCAATAGATGCCATGTTTATTGTATGTCACAAAGGTGAACTTTATCTAGGTATTGCAATAGCTAGCTCAATTATAATAACATGCAGTATGCTGTATGGTAGCAGAAAACAAAGCCAACCAGGGAACACTTTATAATGCAATCGCTTTATTAGTTGAATATAATATGCATACTCATACATAGCTCTTTATGTCTTCGAAAGAGAAGAAGTTTTCTAATTTTTTATAAGTTTCTAAACACAATAAAGCAATAAGAATAAGCTACACCGCTACAAGAAGAGTGTTCATATGTAATGTTCATAGGCCAGTGAGCATTTTGTGAGCATCATATGTTTAAACGGTATCCTTGGTATGAGCACCACTACAAGCTTATTTGTCGCGGTGCGTCGTATAATCTATGAGCATCCCTATGATGAACATGTTCCCATATGAGCAACCCCTATGAACACCAAAAACATACGAGCATCCTATGAGCACTATCTGAGACATCGTTTGATTTTAATACGAGCACCTCTATGAGCACTTATGTCACAATGAGTGAGCATCCCTATGGGCACCATCATCTCATTATGTCAGCAACCTATGAGCATACGTATGAACACCATAATCTCATTATATCATCAATCTATGAGCATACATATGAACATCAATATCAAAGAGGTGTCTCTCTGCTATGAGCATCCTATGAACGGCAATCTATTCAGGTGAAGGTACAATTGAAGGTAATAATCCAAAAGTCATCGCTATTAAGATTTATCAACACAATATCCACATTCCACATCAACTTTACAAACCAAACAGCATCTCAACTTTACAACAAATCTTTATACAAACCCCTGCAAACATCATCAATAACAAACTATAACGCAATCCCCAACATCATCATTAACGAAGCTTCTGCTTCTTTTTCTTGGACACAGTGATAAGACGCTCACATATACTGCATTTTACAGGTAAATTGAATGACTTGAAAAGACCATCATCTACATCCTTTTGGTGTTTGGTACGATGTTGTTCGGTATAATACGATGGATTCTGTGAGGGCTTCAGACTCATAATATCTCCATGATTGCAAACATTAGGTCTTGAGGAGGTGGCATGAGCTGCTGAACGGGGAAGTTTAGCAGGATTATCTCCTGTTAAATTGCTTAAATTATTGCTCCTAGTACTTCGTGAACTTCGTGTGGGTACCTTGCCCTGATAGCAATCATCACACAGCGCATATTTGCACTCATGGTTTCTAACCTCTGCGTTGTGGCAAACATGGAGCGAAAAGCCATTTGTAAAAGGAATAGACTCCTCCTCCTGATGATTGCGTTTCTGGTGATTGTTGGCATCCTGTACTCAATTAGCAAAATTAAAATCAGTTATTTAGTAGTATATGGTTACATGTTATCAACACTCACCTCTGAATCCAAACGATTGGCATTATTACCCTGCTATTGATATTAATAGAAGTACAGTCTGGGTCAGTGTATGGGTGTGACAGGAAGGCACAAACAATAACCACACTCTCACCACAGTTGGAACCTCAGCAGCATTCTCTTCATCACCCTGAACTCCGACATTTGTATCAGTAACCATGTTAGGATTGTTATACATCAAATCAGTAAATAAAGATGCTATATTTGATATGATACTCACCGATGCCACTGCCTCCTTAGAACGATTGGTAGTATCCTCCTCCTGATTTGATGTTACCAAAGAGTATTTTGAGATAGTGATATACAAGGTTATACAAGCATACTTTACGAATTACAAGCAAGCTCTCACCACAACAGGACTATCTTCTACTTCCTTGGCACAAGCAGCAGCGGCAGCAGCCTCAGCATCACGAGCCGCCTTCTCACGGGCGTTCTGATCAGCCAATTCCTTGGCACGACGAGCAGCAGTAGCAGCAACCTCACGAGCCGCCTTCTCACGGGAATTCTGATCTGCCAATTCCTTGGCACGACGAGCAGCAGCGGCAGCAACCTCAGCTTCACGAGCCGCCTTCTCACGGGCGTTCTGATCAGCCAATTCCTTGGCACGACGAGCAGCAGCGGCAGCAGCCTCACGAGCCGCCTTCTCACGGGCATTCTGATCTGCCAATTCCTTGGCACGACGAGCAGCAGCGGCAGCAGCCTCACGAGCCGCCTTCTCACGGGAATTCTGATCTGCCAATTCCTTGGCACGACGAGCGACGGCAGCCTCGGCCTCCTGATTTGATGTTACCAAAGAGTATTTTGAGATAGTGATATACAAGGTTACACAAGCATACTTTACGAATTACAAGCAAGCTCTCACCACAACAGGACTATCTTCTACTTCCTTGGCACAAGCAGCGACGGCAGCAGCCTCGGCCTCCTCCGCCTCTCGGGCGGCTTTCTCACGAGCAGCATTAGTAGTGGAAACTTGAGTAGGTGCTGGAGGAGCTCGATTATTGGTAGTAGTAGTAGTGGAAACTTGTCCACGAGATGCAGGCAAGTTGCCATCTTGAGCAGTTGCTTGATTGGCACCATCAAGCCGACGCTGCTGAAGTAAATCTTTGGCTCTTTGTTTTACGTCAGGACCCCCAGCACCCTTGTACAACTCCTTCCATTCAATACATCTTCCTGATGGATCACCAACTTTGGAAGTGCCATTTCCAAAGAAAGTAGAGTGCTGAGACTTAACATCATTTGGAAGACCAGCAATGCATTCCACGGCAAGTTGGCTCGAAATGCCTGCTGCATTTTCAACTGCACCCACTACTGTTGTAATGCCTAAGGAATTAGAATCAGGAGCAAACCATGGACCATTACCATCAATAATTGTTAAGATTCCTAAAGTCATGTTTAGGAGATTTTCAGCTGTGCTCATCATACCAATCTGCTTCTTATGGACATCATTCATCTGACCATGTGAAACTCGTGACATCGCTGATGCAACTTGTGAACTCAAACCATCATTAGATGACTGAGCAGTTGTACGTGAACTTGAATTACCACCCTGTAACAAGCGATTCACTTGATTCTGCTGGGGAGGGAAAATAGGTGGCAAAGATGGTGGTACCAAGTCGTTCACTTGAATCTCAGTTTCGTTAAATGAGACAGCCGCTGATAGTCCATCATTACATTGGTGAGCAGTTAATGGCTGTAATGACATTGCACTTGAACCACGAACTTCTAAGCCATTAGCAGGTGCTTGTGGCTGCTGCTGAGCAGATGGTGGTAATACTTGAACATTCTGTGAGTGTTCTGATGAATTTCGAAGAACAACACCAGCTTAGATGAGATAGGTATATGTGAGAAAACATGTTTTGAAATATGCATTATGATGATGTATTCATAAAACTTACCACGAAATGCATTCCTCACTTCCTGAATGAGAAGGTCTTCACTTATGACTTGTCCATCGCTAGTACTTTGAGAGGCCACATTGACAGCATGTTCCATGACACCTTGCCAGTTTGTTAATGGTGGCACCAGTCTGTTGTTATTAGAATTGCCATATCTCACCCAAAACTCTCCATTCCTTCTTGACCCTGTCAATACTGATCGATCCATTGTGATAATACCCCATTCTGGATCATCATTTCTTGGATCATTTTGAGTAACAAGTGGAGTTAAAACTAGAGAACAATTGAACGCAGCCATCTCTCTCTTACGTAGTTTGTTCAATGTTGTACTCGTTGCTTTCTTCGAAGCAATCTTGAGAAACGTACTAACGCGTTGTCCCACTGCCACTGCTTCATTACGACTTGTATCCAACACAGCCCGCACATTCTCCTGCTCAAAGTACTTGTATACACTTCTTTCTACCCATTCATTATGAGTTGACAAAGTCCATTTACGAAACCAACTCCAAGATAGCTCAAATACCTTCGTCTTATTAGCTTTGAACAAGTTCACGAATCGGGTTGAGAAGTATATTTTCAATACATCATTCATATTTCTTGGTGCTGAATCATTATCAAGTGTATACCCATCCTTCACAACTTGAGCTACCACAAGACATTCGAACTCTTGTCGCATGAATATTGCAAACTTAGGACCAAAGAGTGTCTTGAAGAATACCATCCACGTTTGAGCATTTGCAGAAGTATGAGCAGATAAGTTTTCAAGTGATGGTAACCCAAACGGATCTCGTAATTTCGAGCAGAAATATGGAAAGTATGGATAAGATGCCAGTGCATCAGCTTCTGAGAATTTCTGAACGTTTTTATCACGAGGAAAGTGAGGAGGTATTATCAGCTTTCCATCGCCGACTGTTATATGAACTGGAAAGTTACCTAGAAGATGCGACGACGAAAGAGAGGAGGTAGAACATATGTTAGTACATATGTGGTTTGCAATAGAGCAGTCAAATATAAGGTCATTCAAATAAAACGGTCAACTCGTCGAGACTTTATACATTGAACACAAGAATTCATACGATGAAACATAAAAAAGAAGACTTTCCTTCGGACCAGTTCATCTTATACGACGTTGGGATGAAGTTGATGGACGATTGTATGATGAGATAATATGATACTGATATATCACTAATGATTGCAATGAAGAGTAGACCAACTTCAGAATTATGCGAGGTTGCAACGATTTTGCTGTTGGCTTTTTCAACAAAGAAACAGCATCGATGTGAATTCAAATCCATACCTATGAGCATCATTTCTCATTACTATTACTTGAGCAATGGCATTTATTCTGGAAGAACAAAAGTCAAATTCTTTAAATACATTTTTTTTGTCTTTCATAGGTATTGATCTATTTACAATTATATAATTACCTTTCCATTCGTAAATTTTACGATCATTTGGCGGTATTGATATGAGCAAGAACTGAAAGAATTGCAATGATCGTTAGCATTTTGATGACAATATAGACTGTTGCAAACGCTACAGATGAGCATATTCGAATATATATATATATATATATACATACAATCATATCTAAAATAGAGCTATAGTGTATTGGAGAGAATCTAAGATGACGAGTTTGGACTATTCATTTATATGCACAAAATGTAATTATTTCGACATTGACAATATCCACTCTAATCTCCTACGACAATTGGGTAAAGAAGACTATCGTCGTATACATTGTCCTGAATGCAAACAGATATTAGTTCAGTGCATGTACTGTGCTAAAAACTATACTAGTACTACTGGCAAGACAAAAACAATTGCTAATCATATCGAACGATGTCATTCAGAAATAGAAAGATTACGACATGTTAGTGTTAGTATTGGTTTACCTCGTGGTGCAGATGCAGATACATTTTCACCTCAGCCAATGGACATTGACTTTACCGATAACAATGTAGGCACTGATTACAATGATGAAGGCATTGATGATTGCAATGTTCGAAATGAAGGAGTGGAAGAGACGATTGAGATTGACTTATTACTTTGTAATACAGAGGAAGAAGATGAAGAGGAATTAGTCGAGATTTGCAACACAGAGGAAGAAGCGGAATTCGTTCAGCGGTTAATAGAAAATGAGGAAGATAACAACAGTCGTGCCGATACTCCGTCAGACGTCTCAGAATCAATTGAGAAGACATATGCCGACTTCGATGGCAAGCATATATCATACGATGGATTTGCAAACTTTGATGCAAGGAATAGTCCATACTTCTATCAGAATCATATGTTTGGTCACCTTGCTGGTCTAAAGGGTCTAATTTGGAGAGCAATGAACCGTCGACATCGATATTCTAAGCAAGAACTTTGTACTGATGAAGATACTAGATTAATGTTCAACATAACTTCTCACCTGCTCAACATCTCAGGTTCAGAGGAGGATGTCTTTCTTGATATTCTTCTGGATATATCAAAACGATCAAGCCCAAATGATCAACTCACATACCCAACAACAACAGAGGAAGCCAATGCTATATGTCTCAGTGGAAAGAAGTTCAGTATCTTTGCGAATTTACCACAAGTTGAAGTATTTGATATTGATGGACATGCTTGTATATCACTCAATGAGTTGTTAAATCATATCATGGCGCATGGTATACCAATCGAAGATATTGACATTACTAATAATGATTCAACCCGTATCAATCAATCAAGAGCTGCCCAAGAACTAAGAAAAAGGATGGAGGAGTCGAATACGTTTGAAGGCGAAACATTGTACTACTACCTTATTTTCTGGAGTGATGGCTTTCTACGATCCTACATTAAGCAGAAGGATAATTCAGTGTGGATATTGACTGTCACAATTGCTGATCCAAAAGGTAATTCAACTTCAGCCTTCCATACATTCTGCTTGGCTATTGGAAGGTCTAAACATAACCATACAAAAGTCATCAACTACTACATCAGAGAATTGAACAAACTTCGATGTGGAATGAAGAGGTATTGTGCTCGCCGCCGACGTATGGTGAACACTTGCTTTGATATGCTTGCCTATATTTCTGATAGGCCTGAACGAAGTTCAATCTTAAAGACTCTTCATCTTGGTAACACTGGCAAACGATCCCTCTATTCAGCTGGTATAGACCCAAAGAATATGCCCCTTTGTAAAAACTGCTTCAATGCCTTGCTGCAGAAGGTTATTCGGAAAGATTCAACACCACTACAGCCTTGTGCAGTATGTATGCAGTGGGACTTCCAAAGTACAAGTCAAGCAGCAAAGAAGATACCCTTACCTAAAGATTACCCAAAGAGTGTTGCAGATGGAAGTCCACCATTTCCAGAACACCGAACAGTAACTGAGACATGTTTATTAGCCCATAGACAGACCTTTGATTGGCTTCGGAAAGGTGCTGCTCTTGCAGAGTATAATATTACACATAAACACTGGCAAAAGAAAGAACTCGAGACATTCATTCAATGCTTGGCATTGAATGAAGAAACAAAAGATGCCATATGGACCAAGGGTAGGAACAATCGTGGTGGAGTTACTGATACCCAAGTATATGAGCCAGAAATATGGAGCCTCCCTGGTGGTATTGATGTGTGTCTAGATGCACCATTACACCACATCTTTCATGGTATCATTCCTACTGTTATGAAAGCAATTCATGAGTTTATGACAGAGCATAGCCTTGCTTCAAAATTTGAAAATCATGTTAACACATACCTTTCAGAAATAGCATCAATGCGGCTGTCATGGTGCAAGGTGAAGACTCTGCCAAAAAAACTCTGGCTTGGTGAAGATGTGTTGGGATTCTCTCGTGTCATGCCTTTCATTTATAGTCAATTCTTCCTAGGAATTAAGATGCCTGAGAGTGATATAGTTGCAAATGAAACGTTAGTAGCCATAAAGCAAATGATTCATTCAATGCATGTAATGGTTTCTGTTCTCATGAGTCCAAGAGATCCATGTATAAATACTATTGATCGAGCAATCAAGATCTTCCTGTCATGTTGTGATCGGTTTGTACGTCATTATTATGATGACGACACTGAGCCATTCTGGGCATCAACTGGAAACTTCCCTTCACTGTTAAACTTACCTCAACAAATTGAATTCTTTGGACCTCTGCGTCTATATTGGGAAGGAGTAAGGGAGAGGTATATCCAATCAGTCAAGTGTGTATTGAAGTCAATGCGGAAGACTACTTCATACTTTCAAGTGAAACTTACATTGATCCAAAAGCTCACTCTAATGAGTTGGTTGCAACAGCAAGTTCGAAATACCAATCAAAAAGCACGTTCTGATCCAGGCTACTACCGATATCCCAACCGAGAAGAGGTTGTAGGCAAGTTTAAAAAAGGAGTGCCTCTTTCTGCATTTACACTACCCAACAGGCCAAATAAGATGTATGTTGCATATGGCCGCATGAAATCAATGGTCAAATATATTGAAATTTCCTTCAATGTGCCTAATAATGCTATAGAGGAGTGTGGCCTCTATTATGCAAACTGCCAACTATCCAACTCAGCAAATGACACAGAAATTTCAACTTCTGAACTTAGGACACTTGTTGGCTCTAATTGTTTGATGCTGCCATATCAACAGAGAAATAGAAGATTCGAGCATAAGTACACAATGGTTTTTGACGATTGGGATGTTATTGGTCAAACTTCAACAAAGTGTATACTTTCATTATGTGAGCAACTGTTTAGATGTGATGTAGCGGCATGAGGCACCTTAACACCGCGGAACGTTCTGTTAATGTATGTAAAAGGGCAGGGTATATTCGTTGAGGATTGCAGCCAATTGTGAGTCCAGTCCGTATGAACAAAGTGTGGAGGACAATTTCAAAACAAACTTTATGTTCAAACCTGTATTATAAACATATATGTACCTATACACATATACAATGCCAATCAAGCACTATAGTAGCAAGCCTACACCACTTGATGGCCAAATGCTGTCCATATGTTTGTTATTGGGCTTTTTAGGACATTTTCTAGTGTGTTTTTCTTATTTAAGTGCAGCATGCAAGGTATGTTTCTCATTAGGAATGGATTATTGTTATCATGTAGATCATGATAGAGGGTTCACTGACTGAAAAATAGTTAATATTGAGTGAGTTACATTTTGTTAGTAAAAAAAGCTTAGGGTGTGAAGTTTAGTGGATGGAAGAATATGCTTTCGATTCTAGGGTATCCTTTCTAAAAGAGTGAGTAAATGTCGTAAAATATTGCCTTAGTCGTTATGAGAGTAGGCGTACTATATTATATATTACCTACTCTATATTGTTTACTTGTACGCTACAGCATCTCCTATCTGTATATATAACAATATCCTACATTTATGGATATGAGAGCAGCTCACTAACTATCGCATACCCTTAGCGAATTATATTCTTTATATATTATATAGTTATCGTATATTATATAATAAAAACAATATATAGCAGCATGCATTTGAACCAACGCCGCCGCCGGCAGCAGCAAAACAATACTTTACAGGTGCTACTACTGACGTTTAACAATCTCATGAGAGGTGCTTGGTCAGAGAATGTTGCGATTGATTTTCTGTCATCAAACAACATTAGCTCACAATGGATCAATCAATTAGTCAGGATGATAATTGATACTCGTCAATTGACATTGAGTCATGATACTAGCACAAATTGGCAACAAGAACTACTATTCTGGCGCTTGTTGGATTGGTATTACCGATATTTTCATGATCGATACGTTTGCTTTGGTAGAATCTCGTTAAATTGGGAAGGACCACCCCAGATTCAAGAAGGTATAATTATGGACCGTAATGTTGACGATCATCAAAATGATATCCCTTTTTTGTTTCATCGTCGTTCTATTGATGCTTTTTTGTTCCATCGTCGTTCTAATAATAATCCATGGGTGCTTCCTGTCAGCCAACAAGATAACCCAAATGAACCTCCAAATGATGTTACCCGGATTATTGGATGGAGCGATAATTTCCTTGGAGCTCGATCGCATAGGCCTCATGAACGTTTTACGGGCTTTGAAAGTCTTGTCAGTAACCCACAAGAAGCAATGTTCAGTGACAGTGACAGTGATGATTTGCCTGAATTAGAAGATGATTATTAGAAGACTATCGGGCAGCAAAAGATATAATGTACATATGATGGAAAAGTTTTGATTGTATAGATGACAATTTTGTTGCATTTGATTAGAAGAAGCTTAAAATATCAATCATCAGCAGCAAAAGGTATATATGTACATATGATGGGAAAGTTTTGATTGTATAGTAAAACAATTTTGTTGTAGCATGTGTTATAAGTTTAAAAAGTTGTAGTTAAGTAATAATAGACAAGTATACAGATTTAATTTGAATCTATTACATTTTATTCACTTATAAGATAGAACACCTAAAAAACAATCTTTACACTGCAACTGTACAACTCTTCCTTCCCTCCCTACACACAGCAAACTGTACAGCTACCTCTCCCTCATGACAGCTACACCTAACCCTTGAAATAGGGATTGCGAACTCCAGTACGAGGGCATACCGGAAAGTTTGCCACAACAGGTTTAGGCTTTGCAAACTTGACTGTTTTCACGACTTTTTTCCCCTCCTTCTTCTTGACAGGAGGACTCTTTAGGATTGAGGCATTCTTGGGTGCTAGTGGTTGACGAGAAGGTAATGGCAAAGCATGCTTCTTGATCATCTTTTGGAAGTAACTTGTCCAATCCTCGACACGACGGAATTTAATGGTCTTCGTCTCTTCTCCAATCTTCTCAAGTGACACTTGCAAATTACCACATTGTAACTTCTCTTCATCAAAGGCACTGACTTTAAACACAACTCCCAACATACCACGAAGTTTCGTTACATC
>Ga0214480_101072_pt1 | contig 12537 bp, 8 predicted proteins | sample M1_20Mar14CPVII9_3_FD_165042 | JGI IMG/M metagenome (GOLD analysis project Ga0214480, IMG submission 165042) | Marine eukaryotic communities from Monterey Bay, California, United States - M1_20Mar14CPVII9sort6BwellE17 | ecosystem: Environmental > Aquatic > Marine > Unclassified | place: USA... | reverse complement strand
GTTGATGGTGGTATATAAGAGAAGATGGAAGGGGTGAGTATTGAACATATGCTGCATCAGTTCACAATTAATCTTATTAATTGTTTGAGTGCTAAAGAGAATCACAAATCTTATCACGTTGCAATATGCACGCCGAAACTAACAACTTACGATTTTGAGCGAGTCATTGTTGTTTTCTTTAGTTTATTATGGACGTATATTATTATGCGTATTAGACAAATTGTTGAAACAAACTACAATACACATGCTAATGCTATTGAATGCTACTATTGATTATTACAGAGTTTCATTTTTCATGAGATAGTGAAAACTGTACATTGATAAATTATATATGCCATCAAGAATCTCCTCTACTACCGCCGACGCTAATTGACGGCCCTTAAACTCTACAATATACAACCATAATCATGCTATTAATATCTACAATATTACTGTCGTTATCCAGCGTATCATATGCATATCAAATCAATAGGATACCAACCTCTCTAACAAACAAACACAATAACAGAGTTGCAACTACGGCAATATACCAACGTCCACCATCTTATGAACCTCCGCCTTATGATGATGATTACTACTATGATGAATATGACGAGTTGAATGATATAAGTAGAGATCCATTTGATTATTTTGATGATTATGAAGATGTCGATTTACCACCACCACTTGGCTACAATCAAAATTATGAACCTCCGCCCCAACCAAATTTATATAGACCACAGCAAAATGATGGCAACTTTGAATTTGATATGACACCATCGAATCAAAATCGTGTACCAAATAACAGTCGAACAATCCAACGAGGCAATTCAGGATCAGGTACAATATCAATAAAAGAACAACAGACAGCATACCGTTCAACAAAATACAATCGATCAACAAGTTGGCAATCAAAGCAAAATTATAGATTAGATCAAACTCCATTTGGTAGTAGCCCTAACTCTTATCCACCATCTTCTAACAATTTACAAACTAATAGCAATAGTAATAGACAAGATTTTCAAAGAACATCAGGGTCACCATCAACATGGTCACAACAGTTATATGACTCACAAAATAACTTTAATCCATCAACCTCCTCTCTTCCTACACAGCAACAACAGTTGCAAAGTAGTAGATATGGTAAATTGCCAGGACAATCACCATTATTAAATACAAGAAGTTCATACGAAAGAGGTGGAGATTTAGTTCCAAATGGTACACCAAGTGGAGGGTTCAATCGAGATGGTATACTCTCTCCTTCAAATAACAATCTATACCCCAGTAATAACAACAACCCTAATAATCCATACTCTCTTAACAGTCCACAACGACAACAGCAACAACAAAGGAGGGGTGGATTAGCATCAATATTAACCGGAGCTCAAACAATTGGAGAATCATATACAGACAACTTTCGTAGAGGTCCTGGCTCGGAAGATTTTAGACAGTCTACTCGTCAAAAGAGACGAGGTAGTGGTATTAATACACATGGAATTGTTGGTGGAGGAAGACCCTCAAGAGATATAGGTATAGGACAAGGTATGAGAGATGAACTATTCGATCCTAGGGATGAGTTTGACAGGGATGATTATGAGTTTGGTAGGGATGATTATGGGTATGAGAGTCCGTTTGATAGGGAATGGGATGATGACAAGTTTAATGATATTATCGAGAGAAGAGAAAGATGGGATAGTATCGCTGATAATAGACGACAAGAGGTTGGTAGGGTAGGACGAGAGGGTAATTCATACTATTATGAACCACAGCCTGGCGATTATACATATGGACGAGGAGGGAGGAGAAGTGATGAAAGAAGTCGAAGGGATACAGAGGACTTGTTGGGAAGAGGTAATGATGATATACGTGGCAGAGAAGAGGAGTACGAGTATGACTCTGGTGATTTTGCATGGCAGAGAAGAAGACGACGTCGTGAGCAAGACGAACTACCACCACCACAACAACAAGAGAATAATCGTGAAGTGGCCTTCAATCGAAGTCGACCAACTTCCATTGGTAACATTGCAAATACAATCCCTCGTCGACCGAATCCAACAATTGATGTTACTGCACCCTTTAACAATAACAATAGTAGACGGCCAGATTCCATTGGCAAAAAAGCATGGTCCGATTCATCACCTTCGCCGTCAAGTAAGAAACAATCACCAACATTTACATATCAGAATGAAAAGAATGATTATAGAAGAAGAGGTGAACAGCAATCGCCTCAATATGGACGTGAAGTTGCCTTTGGTAGGAATGAGGCAACAACAACAAAATATGGTGGTAATAGTTATAGTCAAGATCGGAGACGAAGTAGTCTGGAAACGAAGAGTAGTACCTTTGGTCAGCTGCAGTCGCCGCCGCCTCGGCCGACTGAGCGTATCAATCCTCAACAGCAACAGCAAAACCAACAGCAGCAGCAGAGGAATAGGGCACCGCCGCCGCCTCAGCAACAACAATATGATCAAGGTGGTATGCAACGTCCAGTAGAACAACCACCGAATACAAGTAGATGGTCCAATCAACCAGTACAAAGGCCTGTAGAACCTCAACAAACACGGAGGCCACAACGCAACACAAAGCAACTCAAGAGTACACAAAAGCCACAAAGATATTCAAATCAAGGACCACTACGGAATGAATTCAAGAAGAAAGAAAAGAATCCATTCGACTTTGTTGATGATATAATCAAGAATGGGGTTAACGTTCTAGATCAAATACGTGATGTACGAGGTGATACTACCACCACCAGCAGTAATAGTAAGAATAAGAATAGCCGAATGAATAAGAAGAGAAAGTCCAAGTCGTCATCCTCGTTGGAGGAGGACAGGATAACCAAGGTACTATTGGCCGATGCACGGTCCTACATCATATCAGATACATCCTTACGTAATATACTGGGTGATTCCATATCAATAGGAGAAGTATATACACGCTCATACTCGTCAACAATGGTAAACGGAACAAACAGATCCAGATGTCAAATATCATTTGAAGTTAATGGCAGTAGAGGCAGTGGCAAGGGTACATTGATTGCTAATCAAGAGGATATTATCAAGTTGGATGTTGATATAGGTAATGATGTGATTGAGATTAACGTTCGTAGGCCGCAGGGGTTTAATGTTAGAGATATTGGAAGGTAATGAATGAATGATAATGACATAGTAGATACCGGCATCATAAGGTGAATAAAGCTTAAAAGTCAAAGTCAAACTGCAGGAAGGTAACATGATATATAGGTAGAATGAGGATTTAAATTTAAGTACTTCGAAAGGAAGGAGGCCACGCCACTAAGTAAATGAAAATGAAGAACCTACCATAGCACTGTACAGCAAGTAACTCGTATACCAAGCATCGCCAAATATAACATCAATTCCCACATCTGCGGAGATTGTACCATGTGGGGAGAGGGGCGGCTGCAACAACATACGACGCCAACAGACTAATAATAGGTATAATTTAAGGTTGTTCAGTTCGGCGACTGGACAGCAAAGTAATTTGATATAGAATACTTGTTGGATCGCTGTATCTCTGTTGCAACTCTCATTACAATATAAATACAAAAGGGAACACAATACAATACATGAAAGACAAATCATCGTGTATGATATATAGTAAATACTTGAACAATAATGGCGATGAGTAATCAACACACATCAAACAAGAGGGATAGAGATGACCGTGTCGATTTTGAGTATACAGGACGTGAAGCAGTTCCAAAGAACGTGACACGTGTACGCCTTCACTCTAGTATTACCGAGGTTGAAGATGAGGCATTTAGAAATTGCACACAATTGAGAGAGGTAGTGTTCAATGAAGGTCTACAGAGGATTGGAGAGGGGGCATTTCATGAGTGCACAGCATTACAAACTATTATATTACCATCTACAACAGTTGAGATTGGCGAGGAAGCATTTCGCGAATGTAATGGTTTGCAGGAAGTAGTATTGAATAATGGTCTCAAAAAGATTGAAACATTTGCATTCAATCATTGCTCGTCATTACAAAGCATTACTCTCCCTTCCACTTTAACTGATACGGGTGCTACTGTATTTGCCGGCTGCATCAATTTGAAAGAGGTAGTATTAAGTAAGGGACTACAGACGATTAATTCATATGCATTTTATATGTGTGAATCATTACAAAGTATCTCTCTCCCTTCAACTCTCACTTCGATAAGTCAAGAATCATTTTGGGAATGTAACAATTTGAGAGTGGTAGAGTTCCATGGGATTGTCCAGAAGATAGGGGAAGATGCATTTGGTTCTTGCCCGTTATTAGAAAAGTTTACTTTCCCTATTCTTTCGACTCGTCTAGATAATATCATTCAGACTGGACATTGGTCAGAAGTGGAAGGTAAGATTGATGAGATCCGAGGTTTAGTACAAAGGAGAGGTAGTGAAATATTCGTATCTGCAGCAGATATGAGGACGAGGGGAGGAGGCAACAATTGGGATAGTAATAGTTGGAATTGCTTTGGTGACACTCACATTAAGGATTACGTTGATCGGATTAACGAGTTGATTGCTTATTATGAAAAGAAGGAGGCAACATCGTTATTCGAATTAGCTTTGTGGAAGTTCAGGATCAGTCAAACTGAAGCTAATGATGATATTAATAGAGATGCATGCCGTATCGATGTACCTGGGCCAGTTAAGGATGCTATTTTGCAATACCTTTAGTTGAGATAAATATGGTTAGTAGTATAAGATATGTCACGATATTTAGTGTCAAGTTTGAATAGAGTCAACTTGGTTTAAGTTTAAGATATATCCTCTCGTAGTTTGTAGGTTGGTTTCTTTTGACATTTGATACAGATCCTCGAACATTCTTCTCTTCGTACTTTCATTCGTCCAACTTTATGACCAGTTCCTAGAAATCTATAACAACCTTCTATATCACAATCGTGATCATCATGCTTTTGTGTCTCTGCTAATCCCAGTATGAATTCGGATCCAATGCACTCGACCTTTCCATCCACAACTCTATTGCATTCGGGGCTAGGACATAGCCAAGTTTCAACAAATGAGAGTTGACTATAATTTCTCAGATACAGTTTTATAAAGTGTACAATCCAAGTAACAACATTAGCCTGGCCTTTAGCAACACCCACAAACAGTTGTTCCTTATCTGGTGCAAGTGCAATAACATCAAATGTGGCACGCTCAATATCACAACTTAGTAGTACACGTGTTGACTTATTGATAACCAATATAGCAGCATCCTTCCACATTCTCGAGGGATGCATCACCCCAGATTCTAACTTCTGATATAGCCTTGCTAATAGACCGACGAATAGACCGGGTGGAATAAAGTCTGAGAACTCTCGGAAACGATGGCATCGGATGACAGGCTCTTCTACTTCCCCAATGGACAAGTGACCAGCCAATTCTAAATCAGATGCCAATGGTGGAAGTAGACAAGGAAATAGATAAGATACTGATTCCGATACTGACTCCTTGACTTGTACACATAACTCTAATCCACATAGCAACTGCATGATCTGTGATATATGTTCATCGGGTGACTTGTATTCATGCTTTAGTGCATTAATGATATCCTTTAGACTCACGATACCTCTCTGACCACGAAGAGTTGAGCCATCCACTTGAATTGACGATACGGCCAAGTCATCCTTGATGAAGTGTGATAGAAATGAGGAAAACCATCCAACAGGATCGATTAGAAGTTCATCTCCAGCCTCCATCAAATCACCGACCGCTTCGAGGTACTTGATTGCTCTTTGTAATAACTGCTCGTCTGTTTTCATCTTTGTTAAGAGTAAGGTACTATCCGATGATGATGCGATGCTGTGTATATCAATCTCATGTATCAGCTCAGCTTTGGTAATGATGGGTAGTTGATGACTAGCTGACTTCTTCTTTGCCACATTCCGTAATATATCAGCCAAAGCTTCGTAACTTGATGGCACCCACCATCCTGACCCCAACTTATCAAGGGATGCTGATAGTGTACGTTTGACATCATCTATTGTACTTGCCATACGACTAGGACTGTAATCAAGTAATAGCACAGCCTCATCAGTTGTTACTCCTTTGATACGAAGGAACTCGCTTAGTAACTTTTCAGTACTTTGGATATTGATACCACCTTCTAACTTGTCAATCTGTGATGCTGCCAATAGTAATGATCCAGGATCCCTTCTATCACCCAAGGACTTGAGAAATCTAGTCCAATAGTTCCACGAACCGTAATGTCTATTATTCGGTTGGTCAAATGAAGTTGCAGGTTGGATAATCATATTGATCGTATGCATACTTGATAATAATAGTTGATGTGATACTAGAAATTCAACCTGACCTGCAAAGTCTACTAATGAGCATGTCTTATCACCGAGTTGTATAGTTCCGTCTACCTTGACTACTCCGACAGTTGAGAGATACCCCTTGGCCATTAGAGCAGAGATGGCACGTGCAAGGGAACCTACATCAATGGAAGGATACTTTGTTGTGCATACATTGACAAGCAACTCTGATGGTTGCACATTGTCACTATTGCTATCATCGGTATCCATAACATTTATCAGTTTCGGCAAGTCCTTTCCTGAAATACCCTCGCTAACAACTAATCTAATCACCTCTTCTGACCAAGGCGTGCCCAACTTACTAGCCCAATCTGATATTCTATCCACATTCCATTGTTCTACAGGTGACAGCGTACTTTGAAAGTCCTTGGCACTATGATCCATTGTCATGGCTCTACAAAAGGTACTCTTTCCCACACCTCCGTATCCAAGCACCATGAGACGTACTCGATTGACTGTAGACTTCTCACTTGCCAGCAACTCTAGATAACTCTTTAGATTCTCATGATTAGCAAGTCTACCCAATGGTGGTGACGATAGTGGATTCAAACTCATATCAATTACCAAACTATCCATACGTTTTGCCAATACTAATTGTGTTTCAATACTAATACTTTCAAGATTGTTATCACTAATATCAAAGTATCGAATAGATGAATGGTTTGCCACGGCATCTACTATACTCGACGACGTCAATGAATTATTGGATAAATTAACATATTCAAGTGTTGTACATTTGGATATAGCATTTGCAATAGCCTCACCCCATTTGATAGCGTGGCCGTTACTTGCAATTTGACATCCCGACAATGATAATGTCGTTAATGATTCACAATTTGATACACCGATTGAAAAGAAGGCAGTCGGATCAAGTATCCCTTCAAAGCTGGCATCCTCTCCCAATCTATTCTTATCAAGGTATAAATGCTCAATTGTATCACTTGCCGCTAGTCCTCGTCCAATCACCCCACCACCTCCATTCTCGATTGAACAGGATGATAAATCTAACGTCTTGAGCGTAATATTAGGCTTTAACGCCCTACCAATAGAACTACCACCATGACAATATAAATCATTTCCCTTCAATACTAAAGTTTCAATAGACTCGTTCACATTTAAGGCATTACCCAAAGCCATAGCACCTGTGAAACTTATATCATTCTTCTCCAAATTTAAAGTTTTCAATGTAGTAGTCTTGATTAGAGCTTCACAAAGATGACAACACCCTGAACACTTAACATCATTATATGATAAATCTAATGATTGTAATTGACACATCCCACTTAGTAATGCAACTGATAATGCCTTGATATCTAACTGGTCTTGACAGCCACCAATTCGATTCATTTTTAATCCTAAAGATTGCAATGTTGAATTACTCTTGAGGGCATTGAAGATGTGTTCTGCACCTACTGGTGATATCATGTTACCTGCCAATTGTAAATTAGTTAATGTTGTATTAGTAAGTAGTGCTTGTGATAAGAGAGTGGCTCCTTCAGGTCCCAATGCACACTTTTCTAATATCAATGTGGTTAATGTTGAATTTGTTTTTAATGCATTTGATATAACCTCAGCGGCAGTGGGAGTGCCGCCACCTGATTTGATATCATTTAATGATATATCTATTGTTTGTATCTTGAGATTGTTAGAGTTGTTGTTGGCAAGGAAGGTACCAATTGCTCGTCCACCGGCACTGCCGATTGCATTTCGTTGTAGAATTATATGCTTTAGATTTGTCATTGGCAAGTTATCTTCTCTCTGTTGAACTGATGACGGTGAGGTAGCAGGCGTAGACAGATGTGCAAATAAATTTGCAATACCAACAGGACCTAATCGACATTTGGATATGTTTATTGTGTCAATATTGAGTAAGTCTATATTGTTTGTATTGCAGTGTTGTTGGAAAAAGTTGGTAAAGTATGTAGAGTTATTGCTTGAGGCGGCTGACGAGAGATCACATCCTGACACATCAAGTACTTGATTGGTATTATTCTGCTCTTTAATACCATCGTTGGCGGTATCATTTATCATCTTCCTCTTCATCTTCATGGAGTGATGGCCATATTGTTGGCATAGCACAGTGTGATCATATCAGTTTTCACTAAGTATTTGAATTTCATAAAAATGAAAACTCTGTAATGAGATAAAGTGAAAGTAAGATTATTCATAATTTACTTGAGCATTGTGCACCTTAATTGATACGGTCAATTCTATTACAATAAAAGCATTTCGTTTACCATCAGTACTGTTACTAAATTAGTATTTAACGCCCTTTTGATCGGTATTGTTTCGGCGGCGCTAATCTTTGTCATTAGCGAGCGCGAGAGTAGATCAACAAACATAATTTTTTTTATTAAAATACTACAGCTCAACTTACTTACTGTACATACAGCTCAATGTCACCCTAAGTGTATACTACGCTTATAAAGAAGAAGAATAGTACTCGTTACAATAATCTGATTATCAACCTGCCCGGCATCATTTACATACGATAGTACACATATTGATTATTAGCTATAATAACCACAACTACATACAGCTTACTGCAATACATACGTATACGGACAAAGATATTACGATATGGATGATCAAACAGTAAACGATGAATGCGGTATATGTTTGGAGACAATAAAAGCTGCTGTTACATTACCATGTAACCATAAGTTCTGTGCCAGTTGTTTGGATGGATGGAAATCGAAATTTGGTTCTTCTCTCAAAGCAGAGAAGAGTAAGTCATGTCCATTGTGTAGAGAAAAGATCCCTCCATCGAAAGATATGCTTATTCAATTAGAGTTTCACCGTAATTTGTTACGTAAGATAGAGGCTGAAGGTGATACAACATCAAAAGAATACATATTACAAGTAGAACAGGTTAATGAATTGGAAGCAGAGATTGGTGATTATGAAGGAGAGGGCATAGATTATGATGGTTGTGTAGAACTACCTAAGGAAATCTTTAAAGCTTTGAAGAAGAACAATATGAAGAAGGTGGTGAAATGGTTGGGATCTCCTGTTGATAAGAAGAGGCTGAATGCAAGATATCCTGACTATGTAAACTACACACTCGTGCACTTGGCTATTGATACTGTCAATTCTGACTTGCTATCCATATTGTTACAATTCGGGGCAGACGTAAACGCTCTAGGTGAGCTAAATTTGTGCATGTACGATGCAATTTACTTCACTCATCAAATCTTTTGTTCCTCTATTAGATGCAAAGGGATGGACTCCTCTCCTTATTACAAATGCAAATATGGTGAATAACGGAGTTGATATTTATCTGGCTAAGGTATTACTAGAATGGGGTGCGGAGATATGTCTACCACGTAATGTATCGCATGTTCGAGATAAATTTGGGTTATCTGATAAGGATTCATTCATTGAGATAATGAAGCGATATGGAAATACCACCAAATTGGCCAACCTTGTATCATCAGAGTTTGGGGGTCGAAGGTGTGAAGTGATCAATTTGCCCCATCATCCGCAGTTGAATGGCAAGGCATGTGTAGTAGAAAAGTACATTACAAAGAAGGACAAGTACAAGATCATATTCGAGGGATCTGGGAATGCAGCACTTGTCGGTCCAAACAATCTCAAACGTCGGGATAGAACTCCATTGGATTGTGGATATTATATTACATTCAAGAATGGCAGAGTGTCACGTCGTGAGTTTGCTTCAAAAGAAGAGTGTCAAGAATATGTATCCTCATTGAGTGGAGATGTAAAAGGAGCTGCCAAGGAGTTGGCAAGTTTGAAGCTATAATCTATATCTTCCGGTGATAGATAGATTGACGAATAATGATTAGAGCAGGGGGTAATAGGAACAAGACTAGCAACTCTCCTTAACTTGACATCTATGTAGTATAATCCAGAATTCCGTCCATCTAAGCATTAAACTCCTACTCTATTTCTCTCTCATCAAACAACCTAATCCATTTTAATACTGTTCTTGAAGCTGTCAATGTTTCGGATGTATGAAACAAACATATTATCACTGCCTTTAATCTTTTTCGATGCAACGACACTTTGGAACTCCTTCCCGTCCTTCTTTGTTAGTGATACTACTCGTTGATTCCCATGACTTTCACTAAGTTGTTGGGGTGTGATATTGTGAATCAATACCGACAACTTCTCTCCAACAAGCTCATCTTTAGTATCATAACCGAATTCTTCTACTGCCGTCTGATTAACTTTCTGGATTATGCCGCGATCATCAGTTGCCACAACAGCATCAAAGGCATGATCATCTACTACACTTCTCAATAGAGAATCTCTACTGTTTTCCATTGTGCTTGTAACTTTCTTCTTTTCGTTTGATAAAACTCCGGACTAAGAAGTCATGAGATATGAGCAGTTTCAACAGGAAAAAGAACATATCATATGCACACATATTGAAAACTCACCATGTCTCTAATATAGCCCGCAACTCTTGTACCATTTGATACCATCTTGATCCCAATAATGCAAGGAAATTCGGTACCATCAGCTTTCACCCCTTGCAACATTCGCTGGCGTCCTAGTACCTTATGTTGTGCATTCTCATTCGTCTCGACTCGTTTCTTGAATGCACTGACATATCCGGCATGTCGCTGCCCATCACCACCGCCAACGATTATACTAAGATTCTTTCCAACAAGTTCTTGCTTTGATGCATACCCTATAACCAGTACATGAAAGTGACAGGGTCGGTTAGGTTTACAACCAAATGAAAAGGAATCACAGCATTAGACAAAGATACTCTACTTACCAAACATACTCACGGCAGTATCATTTACTTGAGTCATGATACCATCTAGATTTGCAACGATGATTGCATCGAAACTATCAATACCAACCGCATCTTCCCCGTTTGATGACAAGCGGGGAGTAGCACGGTTAACTGCCAACGAAGGGCCTTCGTCATCCCCCGATTTAGGTGAGGCGGTATAGGCGGCTGATACATCTATCCCTGCTTCCTTCTCCTTTGGCTCTGCATCCGATATTACACTTTTTCTTTGGGCTACTCGTTCGGAAGTATTACTGATTGCCTGAGCCACAGTATCACGCATTCTACTCGTGATATTATCTATAACCTCTGACCTATGAACGAGGAAGTAAGTCAAGATCCTAACAAGAGCCACGCCCAAAACAGCTCCACAACCGCATATCGTGAGTGTCTCCGGTTCCACTGTCCATCTAGATAAAGTGACTGTAAATAAAATGATGCCTACCTTGAGCAGTTGTATGCAGATGACAGCATAGCGTGGCTTCTTCTTTCCATTCGAGGTGTGATGCATTAGATTCTCGAATGATTTCTTTATACCAGCATGGGTCCACATCATGGCCTCGAGGGTGAGGATAACAACGCCAAGTGCCCCGGAGAAGACGGCAGCAGAGGCCTCTTGTGTGATGACAGGGGTAGCCCCCAATCTTCGAGTTGCCTTACCATAATCATAATCACTGCCATAATCATCCTCAGCGTCTCGCACCACGTCCTTAAGAAAAACTTTATATGTCACTCCGAAGACTATGAGAGCCATACTTAATAACTCAACCAAGTACATGTAACAACCGGCATTGGCTGCGCTTCTTAATAAAGCGTGATCATCGGCATTATGCGGTTCACTCTCAAACTTCAGAACCTGGATAAAAATAACTGTAAGAACACCAAAGGTAGTGATCAAATAGTAGTCCTTAACTTCGGCCGTCTCAACGATCAAAAGGGAAAGGATGCCCTCGCCTATCATTAATAAGGTCCACTCTCCGTATCTGTGAATCACATAGTCGACGTTATAAGGTACCATATACTTTCTAATATCCCCATACTTGTTTGCAGCAAACCACATTGAAACTATGCAGGATACAATGTTGAACACATATCCAAATGCCATCAACGTCATTGGTAGATCCGTGAGGTCCCATAGTTCAGCTCCTTTGTCAGTTTCTGCTAAATACCTACTATTATTCTTAATCTCTTGCTGTTTCTGACTATATTGCACACCAGCCATAATGGCAGCTGCCAAATATATCAACATAGTCGAAATTAATTGCTTGATAATTGTCAAAGTGTGATTCCGAATTGCCTCCTTATCACCTTGCCCTTTATATAGTATCTCTACATTTAATCCCAAGTGCATAAACATTTCACCAATTATGGCAGAGATAAATATTATAGTTTCTGTAGAGGACGGGGTGCGAGACGCTGAGGATGATTATGGCAGTGATTATGATTATGGTAAGGCAACTCGAAG
>Ga0214480_101070_pt1 | contig 12554 bp, 12 predicted proteins | sample M1_20Mar14CPVII9_3_FD_165042 | JGI IMG/M metagenome (GOLD analysis project Ga0214480, IMG submission 165042) | Marine eukaryotic communities from Monterey Bay, California, United States - M1_20Mar14CPVII9sort6BwellE17 | ecosystem: Environmental > Aquatic > Marine > Unclassified | place: USA... | reverse complement strand
ATGGTTATAAATTGAGACAGGTATCTGAGACAAATCTTACTTATGGGATACTAATTAGGATCCTTTACTTATGGGGTGCTTATAGGGAACTCTAAGTTCCCCATAAGTCGAATTTATGTCACTAGTGATCAGATTGGGTCAGATTTTCGAAATCGAATCGGCTGTCCGACAATGTATCACCTAAACGTGGAGGTATACAACCACTCTCCTTCTTATATATTGGTAATTCCTTTATGTATATGTATATTGAAGGCCAATGGACACTATCAGCACCATTGTAGGGCCCTCCATCATACTTTTGTGGCCACTTGTTGGCGGTTCTCTTGCCTCAGATTGGGTCAGATTTTCGAAATCGAACCGGCTGTCCGACAATGTATCACCTAAACGTGGAGGTATACAACCACTCTCCTATTCTTATATATTGGTAATTCCTTTATGTATATGTATATTGAAGGCCAATGGACACTATTAGCACCATTGTAGGGCCCTCCATCACACTTTTGTGTCCACTTGTTGGCGGTTCTCTTGCCTCAGATTGGGTCAGATTTTCGAAATCGAACCGGCTGTCCGACAATGTATCACCTAAACGTGGAGGTATACAACCACTCTCCTTCTTATATATTGATGTTTTGCCATTGTATATGTATATGAAAGGACAATGGACACCATCAGCACCATTGGAGAGCCCTCCATCATGCTTGTGCATCCACTTGTTGGCGGTTCTCTTGCCTCAGATTGGGTCAGATTTTTGAAATCGAATCGGCTGTCCGACAATGTATCACCTAAACGTGGAGGTATACAACCACTCTCCTTCTTATATATTGATGTTTTGCCATTGTATATGTATATGAAAGGACAATGGACACCATCAGCACCATTGTAGAGCCCTCCATCACACTTTTGTGGCCACTCGTTGGCGGTTCTCTTGCCTCAGATTGGGTCAGATTTTCGAAATCAAATCGGCTGTCCGACAATGTATCACCTAAACGTGGAGGTATACAACCACTCTCCTTCTTATATATTGATGTTTTGCCATTGTATATGTATATGAAAGGACAATGGACACCATCAGCACCATTGTAGAGCCCTCCATCACGCTTGTGCATCCACTTGTTGGCGGTTCTCTTGCCTCAGATTGGGTCAGATTTTCGAAATTGAATCGGCTGTCCGACAATGTATCACCTAAACGTGGAGGTATACAACCACTCTCCTATTCTTGTATATTGATGTTTTGCCATTGTATATGTATATGAAAGGACAATGGACACCATCAGCACCATTGTAGAGCCCTCCATCATGCTTGTGCGTCCACTTGTATGCGGTTCTCTTGCCTCAGATTGGGTCAGATTTTCGAAATCGAATCGGCTGTCCGACAATGTATCACCTAAACGTGGAGGTATACAACCACTCTCCTATTCTTGTATATTGGTAATTCCTATTTATGTATATGTATATTGAAGGCCAATGGACACTATCAGCACCATTGTATGGCCCTCCATCACACTTTTGTGGCCACTTGTATGCGGTTCTCTTGCCTCAGATTGGGTCAGATTTTCGAAATCGAATCGGCTGTCCGACAATGTATCACCTAAACGTGGAGGTATACAACCACTCTCCTATTCTTATATATTGGTAATTCCTTTATGTATATGTATATTGAAGGCCAATGGACACTTTTAGCACCATTGTAGGGCCCTCCATCATACTTTTGTGGCCACTTGTTGGCGGTTCTCTTGCCTCAGATTGGGTCAGATTTTCGAAATCGAACCGGCTGTCCGACAATGTATCACCTAAACGTGGAGGTATACAACCACTCTCCTATTCTTATATATTGGTAATTCCTTTATGTATATGTATATGAAAGGACAATGGACACCATCAGCACCATTGGAGAGCCCTCCATCATGCTACTTGTGCGTCCACTTGTTGGCGGTTCTCTTGCCTCAGATTGGGTCAGATTTTCGAAATCGAATCGGCTGCCGGACAATGTATGGCCATATAGCGCAAAGGCATGCATCACTCTCTTTCTTAGATATTGATGTTTTGCCATTGTATATGTATATTGAAGGCCAATGGACACTATCAGCACCATTGTAGGGCCCTCCATCACGCTTTTGCGTCCACTCGTTGGTGGTTCTGGCTGATCTTGTCTCAGATTGGGTCAGATTTTCGAAATCGAATCGGCTACTGTCCGACAATGTATCACCTAAACGTGGAGGTATACAACCACTCTCCTTCTTATATATTGGTAATTCCTTTATGTATATGTATATGAAAGGACAATGAACACCAATGGTGTATGGCCCCTTCATCACCATCAGACTTTTTGTCCACTTGTGTTGGCGGGTACTCTCTTTTTGTGGTAGAAGTTGGATTAAATGATTTAGAATCATGCTGGGAGTGTTACTGACCTTGTTATATACTTAACCAATGAGAAAAATATTACTATTGTAGCACCTTGATGCTGCTTTACACCCATTTGATGGCCAACAGCTGTCCATATTAGTAATTTAGTGTTTTTGCACGATTGTTGACATTTTCTATTGTGTTTTTCTTACTGAAACACAGCATGCAAGTGAGGTTTCTCATTAGAAATGGATTGACGGTATCAAGTAGACCACAGCAGAATGTTCACTGAAGGAAAAATACCTAATATTGAGAGAGTTACATTTTGTTAGTAAAAAAAGCTTAGGGCATGAAGTTTAGTGGTTGGAAGAAAGAGTTATTGGATGTTTCCTTGTGGTCAGAAACATAACACAAAAATGAATATGAATAATTCCATTTTCGCACCCTCTGATCATATTGTGATTTCGTCATTGCTACTTCCAACAACTAGCGTCAGATAACGAAGGCTAGCTGAACTGTTATAAGAAGTAAGATTAGTAAGAGATATGAGCGCACCAACCAAGCTTGGCGCCAAAGCTGCCAACTCGCTTCGAGAGAAGCGACGTGTGTCATCTAACCACACCCGATCTTCATCCAATAGTAGTAGTAGCAATCAAGTCGTAAACATTAATATTGAAGATGAGACATCTAACATACTCGAAGGATCAACGAATGATTCACAAACTGGTAGTACTGTATCATCATCATCAGCTAGTAGATCGAATGTATATTCATTTTTTGATCCGGCCGATATACGAAAGCCGCCCACGTCGCCAGTGAGTATTACACATAAACGTACTACTTCGAGTAGTAGCAGTTCTAATAAAATGCGTATATCACAAGCACATGAAGCAAGTTTTGACGACGCGGCATCGGTACGATCACATGGATCAGCTGCCACTGAAAGAATTGGTAATCATAAACCACCATCATCATCCGATACTTCTACTAATAATGTACTGCCGTTATCATCTGCATTTATAATGGAAGAAAGAGAAGCAAAATATGAAGAGGGTGCTACTGATTTATTCATGTTAGTAGAGGATACCAAATGGGAAGATGTTTGTGATAGGTAAGTTATTCATAATGTATGGTATTATTATGGTTTTGAGTATGTTTACTCATATGTATACTCTTTGCAATGCAACTGATTGTAATTATGTTTACTCATATGTATACTTTTTGCAATTGCAACTGATTGTAATCTTCAAAACATTTTAGAGTTGAAGAAGAACCGTCTGAAGCTAGAACTTGGGTTGCGAGTTCAGGAACAGAGAATACTGTGTTTTCATGGAGTGTTTGGAGGAGATTGCCTTTGCATGAGGTATGTTATTGCTTATTCTATATTATATTATACTTTGCTTATGTATACTAAAAAATGCTCACATCATGTGCACTTTTTGCTTTATCTTCGCTTTGGATGGCGATCATAGGCTTGTAGGCGCCAACCACCTCCTGTTGTTGTATATTCTCTTCTCTCGGCATATCCTGAATCAGCCATGGCTGCATCTAACTTTGGTGAGCTACCTTTACATTCAGCTGTAAGATGTGGTGCATGCGCAGAAGTTGTAAATTGTATCCTTGCAGGAAAGTCCGCGTTAGTATTGTTTTATCATGTGCATGCAGGTGTTCAGTATAAAGGCTCGACGACTTGACTGCTTTATTTGAACTTAGTTTGCCTTTATAGTTGCCCTTGCATATCATATGTACTAACATATTATGACCTCCTCTCTTTCATCATCATAAACTGTGATAACGCGCATCTTCCAGCATATCCTTCTGGAGTATTGGCAAGAGATAACTCAGGATGTACACCATTAGATATTCTAAATGGTACGGGGAAAATGATGGACCATGATGCGGTAGTGGCAGCCTTGAACCGAACAATTGCTGTTTTAACAAAAGAAGAGCAAGTACGGGAAGAGAAAATATCATCCATGCAACTTGAATTCAAACAAAACAAGGATAAACGCCGACAAGAATATGAAACGGTTGTGGCTACCAAGAATGCTGAAATTGAAGATCTCAAACGAAAGTTAAATCAAGAAAACCTTGCATCCAATCTTGCAGCCAAAGTTATTCAGACGGAACAAGTAGTACAGGATAAAGGCAAGACGGAAAAGCGATACCAAGAACAGATCAAACAAAATGAAGATGAAATTATGCAACTCAAGTCTAGTAATGCTACTCGCAAGTCAAAGATTAAAGACTTGGAAGATATAGTACGATCAGACAGGAAGGCAATACTCGAACTTAACAATCGAGTTCAAACACTACAATCGTCTTTTGCAGCACTAGTACAGGAAGAGGAAACATTTGCTGCTACTAAACTTGTCGAAGCTGAAAAGAGTTTAAAGTCTATGATGGAAAGTCAGTTTACATTCATTAAGGAAACAGAAAAGAGAAAGGAGTCGTTACGTGTCAGGGTTGTCAACCAATTAGGCATTAAGATACCTCCAAAGAAGAATCCAGACGAGGAAGCTAAGAAGAAAGTAAAGGCAGCAGAACAGCCACCACCGGAACATTCCAATAATGAAGTGGCCGATAGAGCTCTAGCGTCAGCAATGGCTCACTTATCTCCTGTCGAGGATGAGAATTAAATATGAAGGTAAATGAGCTCTAAAAGAAAGGAGGTATATATAGATGTTAGATGTATTGGTTCTTACCTTAAATAGAACTGAAGAGCTGAGCTACTAGCTAGAGGGTTGATATCTGCTTATATGTACTGTCTCTACTGTTACAATGTAGTACTTGGAATAATTAGAACTTGACAACTATTTTTGGTCTACATACTCGCTCCCTGTATGTTTGTCTCTATGCAGTCTAAGCCGCCTGTGCAGTTTTACTTGTGCACTGCCGGACAAAATTGTGTGTCACATCTCTCTCTCAAGCAGTCACTCACAAGCAAGATCGCCGATCTACCCATTTCATTATAAACTCCGCTATTCTGTCTCTTTGACCCGACTACTTCAACAGTTCATACATAACATCAAGCAGAGCTCGCAATATATCAGAATACCAACTCAAAACAGCATTGGAATTGGTCTCGTCTCGTCTACTGTACTGCCATAAAATAGTATCAAAATAGCACAATCATCAATCATCGTTATTGCAATTTTTGAAACCATACTATCAAACAAACACAATTAACAATGAATACAATCGAACAACAATCATCAGTAACTCTAGCACGCCTTATTAGCCAGCGGCAATGGACGATCGTCGAGAGTGTGCTATCGTCGGAGGAGATGCGATCATCTATTGCAATCGACGATGTAACTCTCCCTCATGCCATTACCCCCGACATCATCATCCACTTTGCAGCACGGTTCCAAGCACCACTACGTGTCATGGCACTACTTGCTAAAGCATATCCAACATCATTGAAAAGCGCCGATTCCACTGGACGATATCCTATCCACGTCGCCGCTAAGTGGGCGGCATCTCCCGATGTTATGTCATATCTCGTAAAGATGAACCCCTCTGTGTCAGGAGTACAAGATTTGACGGGCAAGACACCTATGCATTATGTAGCAGAGTTTTATATTGCTCACTTTAATAATGTCCAGTGGTCAAGAGACGATGCAATGTTGCAAGTTGTACGTCTATTGAAAAATGCCGCGCCTCTTAGTGTCAATCTCGAAGATGAAGAGGGCATGACGTGTATATTGAGTACGCACTTATAAGTGATGCTCATATAAAGGTTGTCAAGACTATGCAAAGAGCATGTCGTGATGATTGGCGAGGTAGAAGTCAACGATGCATAGACCAGGACAGTAATGAGCTTGATGTTGCTGTGCACAAGAAACATACTCCTACTCCTACTTCTACACAGAAGCAACCGCAGTTGACAGGAAGAAGACGTCATCATGAGCTAGTTGAGGAGATGTTAGAAGTTCAGAATAGACTGCAACGAGAGTTTAGTAATAGAGGATTGAATATGAACAAGAAGAACAGTTCATCCTTTAACTCCTCTTCTATCCATCGGTCAACTACAAAGGCAAATACCCAAGCTGCAAGATCGGCATGATTAGGAGTCCATCATGTGAACATTTTGTGTATTGTTTTAGAGACTTAGATTTTGTTTTGTAGAGTCTGTAGGTTGCATGTATATAGTGTATATAAAACGAAGTAGACTGTGAGATATGACTATGACTTTGCTAGTACTTAGCTTTGCAAGGAGATGAGATTTGTATGTTTGTATATCAAAATAAGTATCCTTTCCTAGTCTATCAATCAATCAAAGCATGGGAATAGATGGGGGTGTCACACTAACAAAAATGTTAGTAAGGATACCGGTCGAGCCCTCTCCTGAAGTTTTGAAGTTTTCCGTGAATTGTTTGTCCTGTTGCTACAAATTTGTTAGCAAGACTCAACAAAAATACATAAAACTTACGGAAAACCATCGGAAAACTTCAAAACTTCAGGAGAGGGCTCGACCGGTATCCTTTGCCACGAGTCACCCCCATCTATTCCCATGATCAAAGCGAGTCTTAGAATCATATTACACTCAACAGGACACTCACGAAGCAACAGCCTCTAGATTAGATTCTTTAGTAGCTGCTTCCTATGTGTACCTGTCTATGTTTATGACTTGAGCTCTTTTCTGTTGCATAAACATATTATTCACTGAACCGAGCTACTCAGTACACAACTACTTGCCTTCTAAGCTGCTATGTAATATACGCAGTGTAAATTGTAATCCTTTATCCAAGTTAGTAGTATCGGTTATATTCACAAGCTGCAGCTGCTTCATCCCTCTCAGCACTCTTAATCTCACTCAAGTACGTTTGATATGCATGTAATGCTTTAGCGTAATCTTCTTTTGTTGCAACTCCATCGAGAGAGTATAATAGTTGAATTTGTTTTACAGATTCAGAATCTCCACCCCGTGCCGCTATTAGGAAATGCTTGATTGCTCTGTTTATATTGCCTGCATGTACCTCATTTAGGCCTAGATTATATCTTGAAACTGCACCACCTGCAATGGCTGATAGCTCCCAGTAATACTCAGCCTTCTTCTTATCCAATTCCACACCTCTACCATCATTATATGAGTAACCAATATTACAATATGCACCAGCATGACCTAGGTCTCCTGCCCGATGCCATAGTGTTAATGCCTTTGAATAATCTTGTGGTAGTCCATAAATACCATCTCTATAGTTACACCCTCGATCGAAAATAGCTTCGGCGTCATTAGCCTCCACTCTTTTCTTTTCCCTTTCTTTCGCCTCCTCGGCAGTATAAGGCGTTGGAGTTCTACAAAATGGACACTTTTCACTATCAACTTCATTGCCTTGATCATCATAGACAGAAGCATTTGCACATCCGCTACAAATAACTTTTCCACAGCATGACATGTAAGTCCTTCCCGTCTGTAGTGAAGGAAGGAGAAGAAAACAAATAGGGCAATCTTCTAGTGGTGGTGGTTGTTTGAATAACTTTTCCTCATGCAACATAGCTGTCTGTTCAGCAGCAAGTCGGAGATGTTCATTGCAATCTTTCTCATGTTTGTGTCGATGCTTTTTCTTACATGCCGCGTTGCAATAATTTACATTCTTGCATTTGTGGCATACATTGTTTATATCATCACCCTCTTTGCATACTTGGCGCATGTAGATATACAATCATCTTCATCACCGCTGTGCTGTTTAGCAATGTATTGTTCATCTCACATATTATGCCATCAACATAATTTAAATTTGATGTATCATCAATCTCTTTATTGCACTTATCCATGAATAAAAGATATTAAATATATACTGTTTTTATTATTTTATTAAACAATAGGTAGTAAGCTCTAATATAATGCAATAGTATGTAGTACGATACAATACCTTATCCACCATGCAACTCATCAAATTTCGTTGTATCGCCAAATTAGGGTTTTGATTTTTGATTACTTACTCTCGTAAAGGGAAATTTACTAGTCTGCGGAATTGAAATGGGCGGAATTGAAATATTTTGAGCTCATAACCTGCAGAATTGAAATGATGCAGAATTGAAATGCAAGAAATTGACAAAATTAGGGGTATGCAAATTGTTCTTTTACCGCAAAAGTATAAGCGAGTGGTTGGGTTCCGCTACGTCAAAAAGGGTGTTCCCCAACAGAACAGCGCATGGGGTCCCCTCTGGGGACTAGCGCTGTGATGGTGGGGAACACCCTTTTTGACGTGGCTGTAGGCCTCACCAGCGCGTGCCTACCGAGACACATAACCCCGATCCAATAGATGTTCTTACCGCGCTACGTACCTCTCTCTTGGGTTATATTGACATAACAATTTGCTTACTACTAATTATTTCAATTCTGTAGATTTCAATTCCGTATCTTGCATATTTCAATTCTGCAGATTTCAATTCCGCATTTCAATTCCGCGCATAAGTGGATTATTCGTAAAGGTAGTAGTTTCAGTTGTTGTGTGTAGCGCCGCACAATATGAGCATAATGTAGGCTGTGACAGTGCTGATATAATATATCCATACTACTGATAATATCAACAGCGCTAAATTTACCGATAGTTGCCAGACTCCTGATAAACGAAAACATACCTCACTAATATCTAAATTACCAATACCACTGACACCACTATCAATAATCACTCAATAACATGTCAGACTCAAAAGACGACGACAATGCCAACAATAATAATGGTATACAAACCTTCCTTCGTATACGACCAGCCGCAGGTACTACCTACTTTCACCGAGATGATATTGATTTGAAAAGCATTGCAGTAAAGTTACCAAAACATTCCGAAATTATAAACAACTCACGAAGTGGATATTCCTTTTCATTCGGTGGTGGTATACTGGACGAGAAAGCCTCACAGAAGGAGGTCTTCCTTGCTGTAGGTAAACCTGCATTACGCAATGCACTGGGTGGATACAACTCTACTATATTTGCGTAAGTTTGTTGGTATGATATCTTACATTTATTTAGAGATGTTTTGATACTAAGTTAATACAATACACAAATACAATGTCAATTGCAGTTATGGCCAAACAGGTTCGGGGAAAACTTTTACAATTACGGGAGGTCCAGAGAGATATGATGATAGGGGATTAATACCACGATCACTGGCATACTTGTTCAAATCAATAAAGAATGATGAAAAGAATGGCACATCCTACTCTTGTTACATTTCATATCTAGAAATATACAATGAATACGGCTATGATTTGCTTCAGGAAAGTATGAAAAGCAACAACTCTTCTTCACAATTTGGTGAGGTAGAAGTACCAAAGGTAACAATGTTGGAAGATGAAGATGGTAACTTTCATTTTAAGAACCTTTCAATGCATTTGGTAACAACAGAAGAGGATGCATTGAATTTACTCTTTTTGGGTGATACAAACCGTGCAATTGCTGCAACAGAAATGAATCAAAACTCAACTCGATCACACTGTATCTTCTCAATTGTTTTGGAAAAGAGAATGGCTGGTGCTGATACTGTTACACGGAGTAAATTGAACATTGTGGACCTTGCGGGAAGCGAGAGAGTTAGCAGAAGTAATTCTGCTGGTCAAACTTTACGTGAGGCAAAGTACATTAACTCGTCTCTATTCTTCCTTGAGATGGTAATAGTTGCACTGCATGAGAAGGAGAAGAAGAGAAAGGATGTCCACAGTAAGCTGTGTTTGATTGATGTGTGATACTTTATGTGGACAACCGCTACCACAGATACTCACCTCTTGAATATTTCACACAATAGTTCCATATAGAAACTCTTTGATGACATCAGTACTCCGTGATTCTCTTGGAGGCAATTGTAAGTTATATCTCTGACTGCTTCACATGTATACACGACCTTTTCTTACACACATAATGTCATATAAACTAAAAGGCAAGACAATGATGATTGCAACAATATCTCCAGAGTCTCAACATACGGATGAATCTGTATCAACTTGTCACTTTGCACAACGAGTTGCTCTAGTTAAGAATTCAGCATCGATCAATGAGGAAGTTGAGCCAGCATTAGTTATACAGCGTCTCAAGGCAGAGGTTCGTAGACTACGAGAAGAAGTAGAGTTTTTAAGTGGCAAGAACGATGACGATGATGATTCCAGTAGTGATGGAAATGAAGAGAAACAATGCGGTGGGTCTATGTTGTCTCAGGATCAAATAAATGAGCTAACTGAGTCCATACAACGCTATGTTCAGGATGGAGACGAGTCTTCTCAACTAGACTTTTGTGGAGGTATTACACTGCCAAAGATTCGGACAGTGTGTTCAGTATTCAAATCCATGCTACTTGAATCCAAAGATGTGACTACAGTTGCTGACGATGGGGGTAGTAGTAGTGATAGCAGTGACGAAGAATCATCATCATTATCAGAAAAGGAGAATAAACGGCATCCTCTCCCAATCGGTGCTACTATTAAAGGCTCGGCAAAGAAAGAGCGCAGACACCAAGCTCAAAAGCATCAACGTGTTGATTCTGTTTGTGGAGTTGCTATATGTCGAGACAAACGAGTTATTGACGAGCCGAATATGGCATTTAATTGGTTTAAGGAACGACATTCAAGTGCAGCCACTACCGAGAAGACCAAGAACTCATTAAAAATGAAGTATACCGAGGTATGTGTTGTGTCGTGTTCATTACATTCGTATGATTGTTTCATTTGCTAAATTCTTTGCTTTGTCACCAGGCAAAGAATGCTGGCAAGAGTATCGATGAGATCCGATCAAGGATAAGTCATCACAAGGAAGCTATAGCAAAGCTTAGAAAGAGCTATGCTATTAGCTTAGTCTCGGGCAATCAGGATGAAAGCATGAACGAAAGTGATTTTACATCACAGGAAAAGCATCATACTGATGCCATCGAGAGGGAAAAAATAATCTACAAGGATACATTAGAGAAGTTACGAGGGCTCAAGAGTACAATAGAGAACACTCAAAAGTCAATGAAAGAGGAAAGACTCAAGCTTCAAAGTGACTTTGACACTTGGTATCATCAAGTATGTTATGAAGATAGTAAAATAGGTGACTCAACATTGAATGAAATTCATTCTCAAAGTACAAACGAGTCAAGTAGTAGAATGGAGACTCGACATACCACTCGACGTGATGATAGAAACGAAGCTCAGAGAAAGATATTAGAAGTCAAAACTGACAATACAACAAAACATTCGTCTACTGCCAAAGACTCTCAGAACGAAGAATTCAAATTGCCACCGGGGATAAAGTTGACCGGTAACCCCGAAGCAGATGAGGATATAATTGCCTTTTATAAGGCAAAAGAATTGCTACTATCGAGGGCGAAGAGATGATACATGCATAGTTAATATATAACAACGAATTAATAGTAGCCGCGCCACCCGCATTAGCCTACTTATGTCACTCAGTCACTCCCGATCGTCCCTGTGTAATCGATAGAGTGCCTCTTTCCATATCACCTTTTATATTACCTTCATATATATCAAAAGTATCATACTTATTTAGTGTGTTTGCTGCAACTATTCAATTTGTGGTGCTCAGTGACTTAGCGCCCGGGCGGGCAAACCCACGCTCTCGGGGGGCGTACGTTTTGTTGTTGTTTATAGTTAGATTGGTGTTTGTTGCAATTAATATATTATCATCGACATAACTTCTACAACACGTGTATAATATAGAATGAAGAGAAGAGGGTTTGCATACATGGGTGATTCATCTTTGGCATCAACCGATAACGATATGAAACGATCGGCTTTAAATATACCACATACAACAAGCTCTATAATTTCCAATAGTGAGAAGGGAGGACCACCCAATAGTAATGGAGGACCGCCGCCTATCAATCCTAAAGAGCATGATGATAGATTTAACTATGGTGAGTACTTTTTTATGCTATGAAGTTATGTGTATGTTTTTGTTGCAATAAATCATTCCTAATACACCTACTATGTTTGTCGATAATATCTCCATATAATCAGCCCTCTTGCTTGCCTTGTATACTCTCCAAGGTATTCCTATGGTAAGTGTCTACTTTGTTTGTATTATTATATATTGCATATGTATGCATAATACATTATGTATCTAACACGAAATTTCACTCGATTTATTTGTGCACATGAACATCTTATGTATCAAAAACAAACGAACAAATAAACAAACAAATAAACAAACAAATAAACAAACAAACAAAGGGTTTGAGTGCATCAATTCCATTTCTAATACAACAGAA
>Ga0214480_101069_pt1 | contig 12555 bp, 9 predicted proteins | sample M1_20Mar14CPVII9_3_FD_165042 | JGI IMG/M metagenome (GOLD analysis project Ga0214480, IMG submission 165042) | Marine eukaryotic communities from Monterey Bay, California, United States - M1_20Mar14CPVII9sort6BwellE17 | ecosystem: Environmental > Aquatic > Marine > Unclassified | place: USA... | reverse complement strand
TCTTTGTAATAGGATACCGTATCTTTTTTATCCGAGATAATTTGATTTACTGATGTGCGAGTTGAGAGGTAATATGCTGCTGAATGCTCCTCTCGATGATAACACTCAATAGAATAAGATGGGTAGTCAAATAGTTCCTAATGAAAGTGGTAATGGCAGTGTAGTTGATGAGGAGATACCAGCAGCTACAACGATAGATAATGATGAGCAATCTCATGCTCCTTCTATTCATCCACACGGGAGATCAGTTGGGTTTACTGGAGCATCTGTCATTGTTGCAGATTCCATAAGATTACCGCCAGTTGTTAGTAGGATGCCAAATACAGGTAAGTATATACTTATAATGAAATGCACGCATCTTATATGCACACATTGCTTACAATGAGATCTTCTGTGTCATGCAGCGTTCGGAATACCAATGGGCTTTGGTGGTCATTCAATCATGTGGGGAAATATAATGATATCAAACTTCCTTCAAGATGGTGTCGCATACTCAACTATGGAAGTAATGAATACGACTTGTTGGTGGTTGACTTTAATTACTGCTTCGATAATAGGTATATGTTATGTGTACAAGATATGTACATCATTCGGATTGGTAAAAGCAGAGTGGATGAGTGAAACAAGAGTACATTTCAACAACTGTCCAAATCTGATCTTTCTAATGCTACTGATTAGTCTACCGAATCATATCGATGTGAAGCCACGGAATCTGAGGATAATGTGGGGTATTGCATTTGTATATCAAACGATCATGACATACTACATATACAAAGCTTGGATGTTCAGTCCAACAAGGAATATAACTGAAGCAAAACCACAGTTCCTGTTGTCAACTACAGGATGGTTTCTATTAGCAACATTGTGAGTGAGATATATGCATCTATTTGTATGCATTATATGTCTCTAATGTCTATGTAATCTAAAATCTATAGAGGTGAAATTTGCAAGTTAAGAAGAGAGTGGGGCATTGGGTTATCAACCATGTGCTTTGGAGCAGGCTTTCTATTGTACATAGATTGTGTCTTCTTCATCTTTGGGCGACTACATGAAAATAGTGGGTTGAAAGGATCGCCGAGTATGTTTCTTCTCGTAGCAGCACCTGCAATTGGCGTCGTTTCGCTTATTCTAATGGATATACTGTTCTTTGCAGAGATGTTACTCGGTTGGGTACTCATACTTTTGATTCTTTTGTTTGGTATTGGACCTACCTTGTTCCAAATTCCATCAGTAATGGGCGAGTATTGGGCGTATGTCTTCCCATTGGCCTCAGCTGCAACCGCTACTATCCGATATGCAAATGTGATGAACACCAAATCAACTGAGGTAATCTCAATAATAATGATATGTATCGCCATTTCTTCTGTACTCATTGTGGTAGTAAAGATGAGTTACCATGTTATACGAACCATACAGCAATTCGAACAGTGGCGCGATCCCGACTACCCAGAGGTCACTCAATAAACTGGGGTATACATACAAAACGTCGGCGTAATGATGGTCCTGATGACTAACGGAATAAACAGAAGAATGAGCTAGTGAATGACCTGATACAGAAAGAGCACTGCGGTATAGATAGAAGGGCTATTCATGCAAGCACGAGCTCATCTATGACTATAGTTTGTGAGTGTGAGTATCTATTACTAGTGATCAAGTGAGGGTTGCAACTGCATCTCATCTAGGTACTATCAATACTTACTGTCCAAAAACCTACCATACAAATCAATAAAGCTAGAACCGCTGTATACTCAATCAATAGGAGTATAGGCTTGTCATCATTAAGGAAGTGGCTTGATCTGTGCACAGCGATCATTTGATGATGATGGTCTCGTGGCCACAGAAGACAGATCCGCCGCGTGGAAGTTTTCAGAAACTGAATTTTGCAACTCAAACTTGAAGACGATCTATTACTTGATCTCCTCTCAGATTGTTGACCGTAACTATATATTAGAACAGATAAGAAGATTATATCATATATCATGTGGTCTGCTATTTTCAGAAGATTCTATGTTGTAGCCATGTTGCTACACATATCACATGCATTTTCTCCCCCGAGAGGAAGCTCTCGTGTCAACTATCATAATAACTTCCACTCACAACAAATAACAGTAGCTGAACGACGACATTCTTCAATACTATTTGCTCAACAAGATAATAAGAATGATAAACCAATATCTATACGACAACGCATTAAAACAACAGGTCGTATAGTATGGGAACGAATGGATACGATGAAATCGAGTGGATTATATGACAATGAAGATGGATTAGTACCGATGCAATCAGGATTCAAGGCAAATGTTGGATTATTCGCTGCCGCTTTACTATTCAAATGGTATCGTGCAAGATTTATTAATAAGATTCCAATGTGGGATCGTCAACCTCAATGGTAAGTTTGTTTATGTAGGTACTATGTATGTTACTGTTGTATGTTGTTGACTGTATCCTACCTATGTTGTTCTGGTACATGTTGAGACCTATGATGATTAATTTGATCTCATATTATCTTATGTTTATATATTGCAATATAGGAATATGGTTGTTACTTCACCTGAACAAGAGAAGGAATTACATGCATACTCTTGCAAAAACTGTGGTAAGTTATATGTCTGTATATTGCTTAAAGTATGTATCATCTCTTGTATTGACATCTCTACTATGTTATTACCTTACTCTTGTGGCAACATCATATTAAAGGAACAACTATTTTCATTGCAAGACACCGTGAATGGTTCTTCCAGGGTGGTAATACAAAATGTACAAACTGTGGTGTAACAGGAGAAGATAACTTTGAGGAGATTCGAGAAGATATTGTTGACTCAATTGATGATGATTACTTTGACTATGAAAGCCCATTGGACTTTGTTAGTGCAGCCGAGAGACGTAGATTGGTAAAGAAGGCTGGTGGAGATGAGGAGCTGGCTAAACAAATGGCTATTGATGATGTAATGGCAAATGATAAGGATCAGGTACAAAAGAGCGAGAGCAGTGGTAATGATGATAAGCCAGTCAAGAAGAAGAAGAAGTCGTCAAAGAAAAAGAAGAGTCCAGAATCAGAAAAGAAGCAACCGGAGAAGAAGGCTGAACCTGCTGATGACTTAGACGAGCTAGACATGGATTTCTAAATGCAACAACATTATTGGAAGATACTTAACTCCCTTTAGCTTTTACAAAAGTAGTTTCTTGGTAGTCTTGTAGATATTTACTCCAATGTTTCTCACTAATGACTCCAGCACCTAAGCATTCATCTGTATCTTCTTTATAAAATACCACATACTGGCCGGGAGCTAGACCTCCATCCTTGATATCCAAGCAGACATTTCCAGTCAATCCGTCATCTTTCAATAATAAAGAACCCTTGACAATCCTTGGTCCATGTCGTATCTTCATATCTATTCTAACTTCCTTCCAATGTATATCCTCTGAGCTATCGTCTATTATCATTTCAGTTGGCGTACCACCCAATATCCATCTAACATCTTCTACCTCAAACTCGCTCCTTGCTTTAGCAAAGTCTTCTTCGTCGTATCTATTTGATACATACACTATATCTTGGCTCTGATCTTTTGCTACTACATACCATGGACCTCTTGCGGTTGCCAATGGGAACATAACCTTGCCTATCCCCTTCCGTTGGCCGACAGTATGATACCACAAGCCATTATGTCTACCAATTACTTCCCCATTTAATGCATCTACTACATCTCCTGGTCTATTTCCAAGATAGGATGATAAGAAGTCATCAAATTTGACTTTTCCCAGAAAACACAAGCCTTGTGAATCAGGTCTGTTGCGATTTGGTAACTGAAAATGAGAAGCAAGTTCTCGTACCTCACTCTTTTGATATGTACCAATTGGAAAGATGACTTTTGATAATTGTTGTTGTGTTAATGCACATAGAAAGTAAGATTGATCTTTGACTGGATCTGGTGCTCTAAATAGGCGTTTCTTTGCTGGCATATCATGCTCAGTAACATCTTCTAGCCTTGCATAATGACCAGATGCTATATAATCAAATTCCATTCCGCTCTCTTCTATATAGTCTAGAAAACATCCAAACTTTACCCGAGAGTTGCACATTATATCTGGATTGGGTGTTCGACCACGCTGTGCTTCCTCAATAGTATACTGTACAACAGACTCTCTGTATTCCTTGCCCAAGCTGACAGTTTCTAGTGGTACATTCCCTGCATGCTCGCATACCTCTTGACATACTTGTAAGTCATCCTCCCATGGACATTCGCCTAAATGTGCTAATTCATCTTCCAACCATATTCGTAGATAAAATGCTGTTACATTATAGTTCTGACGTAGTAATAAGTGAAGTGCGACAGATGAGTCGACTCCACCTGATAGAAGCATGGCCACTGATGGCTTATTTATTGTATCATGATTGTCTATATTTGATGTTATTGTTGTTGATTCCAGTAACTGTATCACCTTTGAATTGTCTACATCGTCTTTGCAATCATTTAGCAAAGATTGAATTTGTCCTTGAACTACTCTCACCATTGATGCCATACCATCATTCCTCCCTCTACTCAATATCGATTGCAACCCTAATGATGTTGTGAGAGTCTCTGGGTCTAGGTTCAATATGTCAAAAGCTGATACTACTTTTGTATTGTCAACATGACTTCTATTACCACTAAATATATCTGCAAGAATGGCCAGCAATCCACCACTTAGCAAAGCATCAGCATTTCCATCTATAATTACACGATAATCTTTGGGGTCTTTTGATGATAGATTATCTGATATATTTATCAAAGTAGTTTGTAAATGCACTGTTGCTATACATCCAGGAACTCTTTCAATTTCGGAAGACAATGTTGATGCACCGTCTGATGAATTATCATTTGTACTAGGTTGTTTCTGTTTAAATTTGATACCCTCTTGAACAATCTGCTTCAATATTTCATCATTACTGATAATAGTATCATCATTATTTGGTAGTAGTCGTTTTCTAACTCTTTCTATTGAGTGTAGAAGTGAGGATGTCGAGACTTCATTGTTATATGTTCTAGACTCTTTTGCTTCAACGAATAGTGGAGGTAGTTTGCTCTCGTGCTCATCATTATTATATTCTACATCACTATTGTCTTCTCTACTTTGCAACCATGTGTTATGATGTCCCTTTACATAATTCTGTGTTGCTTCAGTCCAATGATTTGATGGATATAATTTTGATGGTGATGGATGTTGTAGATTGCAATATGTGAATGCTTGTGAAAGAAGGAATACCGAATTGCACGATATCAAACTAAAGAGAATGTACATGACGAATATCAATATGAGTATGCAATCGCCGCTGCATCCGCCACCATTATATCAGCCGCAAAGAAAGCATCAGTGCTACGCACGATAATCATGTAGGTAATTAGAATGTGGGGGTATCCTTCCTTGAATAAATTTAAGTTGTGTAATGACGAGATGTTTATGGTTGGTTATAATATATATGAGGAGTTTGAGATAATAATAGTGGTGATAGTATGAGGCCGAGAGTATTATATTTTGCAGTATTTGTATTCTTCTCTTCATCGGGAGGACGCTTTTCCGCAACCTTCTTAGAGCATGAATTGCAACTTAAAGACAATTGGATGATATCGACTGCATTTGCTTTACAACTTCTGACAAGTAGTTTGACTGGATCTTATTTCGGAGGACTTGCAGATTCATGGGATGCTTCGTCATCAAAGGGGAAGAATATTGGAAGGCTGCAGCTAATGTCATATGGATTATTATTCAGCACCGCTGCAATATTATTGCATAGTCTTGGAGGATTATATCCAAAAAATGATGACGATGACTCTCTCCCAATACCGTTGTTGATATATCACTTGATACTACGCATATTCTATTCTTTGGGTACTAAAGCAATTTCGCCTGCTTTGGATGGTTTGACATTGGTACAATTAGAAGAAGAGGGTGTTGACAAGCAAAACTACGGTAAAGAACGATTATACGGTGCGATTTCTTGGGGAATTACACATATCATCATTGGTCTCATTATTGATATCTTTGACTCGTACAAGGCTATATATTGTACAACTTTACTGTCATGTATTGGATGTATAGTGACGTTTATAGTATATGCAAAATCAATGTCGTCAATCAAATATGATGTAGTGGCTGTAGCTAGTAATACAGATACATCTACAACAACATCAGAAATGATAAAGCAGAAAAGGAAGAAGTACAAAAGCAAAACAAGCTTTGAAGTGGGTGAAACCGATTTCGAGAATGATACGACAACAGACAATAATAGTGATACAATAGAGCGCCTCAGTTTTACAGATCTCCTATTAATTCTATTTCAAAAGTCACCCATAATCAACATATCTTTTGTAATCGCCCTCTTCTCATTGTTCATTGGTATGTCAGTAGTTGAACAGTTGATATTTCTATACTTTGAATATCTGGGTGGCTCAGCTCTTATGTTTGGTATAACAGTGGTTGTTACTGTATTGTTCGAGATTCCTTTATTCTTCTTTGCACCAAACGTACTGAAGTATTTTGGGGTTCAATGCACGTTTCAATTTGGCTGCCTGGCTTATGTGATTCGAGTCATTGGATACTCTTTTATACCGCAAAGTCATCCATATTTAGTGTTGTTTCTTGAGCCTTTACATGGCGTGACAATAGCATTTAGTAACACTGCATCTGTAGACTTTGTAGATTCAATCGTTCCCAAAGGCTATGAATCAAGTGGGCAGGGTTTCATGTCTATGATTAGAAGTACGGGGATGCTTACAGGTATCTTCATAGCAGGTTTCCTCGAAGGAAGAACTCTTTATAGAGTACTGGCGGCAATAGTCACAGTCGGTAGCATAATCTTGGGACTAGGAAACTATATCTCCACAAGCCCTAGGCGGCAACATCAGGTGATAAGAGAAGAAGATGATGATACACCCACAATACAACAGCCACGACAAGATGATAAAAGTACACATATAGTTGAAATGATATAGCATAAATTTAAGACTGAACATTAACAATCAGGTTCATAACAGTGAGACCTCTATTTACATTTATCTATTGATTACAACAAGGGGTAACTATAGACCATATAAACAAACATAAAACTTCTTCTAACTTTTCAATAGCTGGGCCCAGACAGACCGCAAAAAGTAAGATTGACAAAGATAAAAAGAAATCCATACAGAGGTGGGAGGCATCCGTAACCATGTTGTACAATTCTATATCTCTCCAAAGTCTGCAAACGGATCGCTTGCATCATCACCTGACAACTTGCTTCCGGGTACAAATCCATTTTGCTGAGGTCTTGGTGGGGTCCTTCTAGTTCCTCTTGATGATTTCGTTTGTCTCTGCTGTGCAAGTAGCGCAGATGAGTATACCGGAGCGGTATCATGGGGATGATGTCCCGAGACAAGTGATGAGGTTGCTGATTTGTTAGACTAAAAATAAGGAGATATGAAGAGGTCAAGAGGCGATGTTAGAAAAGATCAGTAAGTAAAGGCAAGTTGCAAAATGTACTCAATATCTAACAAGGTAACTCACACTGCCAGTACCGTCACTGCGACTTCTTGACCTACTCAATTCCCGCAATCGACGCGCTCGTTCCTCAATACCCATACGTTGACTAGGCCTAGTTTGACGTTGTCGCCCTTCAGTAGTAGCAACCTGATCTTGATCAACCCAATACATTGCCTCATGACGTTTATATTCCTCGAATGAATCTTCTGTATTGTTAGTTTGATTTGTACGTGTGGATGTCACGCGGTTTAATTGTGGTGCTGGTTCAATTGTATTGAGTTTGTTGTTAACATCTTCAGGTGTAGCTTGATAGAATGGTTCACCAAATACTACCTCTGTATCCTTCTCATCAACTTCTTTTACTGCCATGAGAGTTGTATGATTATTATTTAATACTGAATTATCATGTGATGTATACTTAATTTCATCACTCGCAGAGATAATTTGACTAAAATCTTGTGGGTTGAGTCTGACAATATGTTTCTTATCCTTCACTTGACGTCGTCTTTCCATCTCCTCAAGTGTATGTGATGAAATTGCGGATATCCCGTCATCAAAATCAATTAATGGTGTTGCTTCGGCAGTTCCAGAAGTTGCAGCAGACTCTAATGAAGTATTCAAGGCTGCTGCAGTAGTTTGTTCATTCGGTGAGATTGGACGTGCGGTATCTGCTAAACTTTCTCCTGGAAAGCCTGCCCGTAATTGATGCTGTGCACCCAATTGACGTAATTTCTGTCTAGACTTGGCCTCGCGTTGTGCCCGTGGTGTGGAGTTTCGGGTAGGACTGTTGTTTGATATGCTAGAGACATTCAAATCTCCTTGAGTTTGAGTAGCTGGAGGCAATACACCTGATATTAATGATGCACCCACTTGTGACCCTGACACTTCAAATGGTACCGAAGCACCCCATGTCGGAGGAGGAGGTGTTACAGCCTGTGATGTACCGAAACCTCTACTTCGAGGTGGTGTTTTATTACTATTATTACCATCCATACCATAAATTTCCTCACGTGGTATACCCCCCACTTCACCGCCCATTTGTCCTGCACACGGAGCGAACATAACTTTCACTAATGTATCCCAACCATCTTTAATACCCGAGCGTGTTTCAGGCTTGTTTAGTGTTGACATAACATCTGATAGTTTATCACGTGTTACCGATGCTAGATTATTTGTTGTTGATCGTGTTGAAGAGGTGCTCCTATCTCGATCGGCAGAGATTTCATATGGTGCCATGTTTATTATTATATATTGTTAATAACGTCCCCTATGCACGGATATTATTGATGGTACACCAAATAACTTATTATTTCGTTACCAAGTATCGAAATAGATATGATTTTTATGTATTGTACTGTATTGTATGTTTGTTTCTCAACAAAAGAGCTGATTGTATGCCAAGGAGTTACTAACAAATACTGAATAAACTATGCCAACATATGAGAAGGAGAGCAATGCCAACCAATAAGAATCCAACACACTCTAATTAAATTTCGGCCAACAGTGTAATGATAGTCTAACTTGTCCACTCCTATCGATGGCCCATTATCTTGTTGAAGAGTGTCGGTTGTTGCGTCAATCTTATCTCCAACTGGGACGCCAAGGAAGTGACATAACTAAATCTATGCAACTTTCAGCTGTAACACGCGAGCAAAGTGCAAAGGCACAGTACGCTAAAAGACCAACTTTCTCACAATCGGATCAGTTTAAATTATCTCACAAGACAGACTGAAGGGGTATCCTCGATTGTCTATCAGCCACTTCGAATTGAAATCAGAACTTGATGCCACCCTATCTTCAAACCATCAGCGCAGAACTAGAACCACATTGGATCTTTGATAGAGCAACAACAGTATAGGCTCCGTAGGATTGCAATAGATTGGCACTGTACTTTAATTTGCAATAGACAATAAACACATAGAGCAACATGACAGAAACAACTATCGTCTCCCATCTTGAAGAAGTATCATCAGCACTTGTCAAAGAACAGCCAAACGCCACCTCCGACACTATCTATACAACTACTAAAGCTTCATCCAAAACAAGATATGATCAATTACCTTTACTAGAGGATATGCGTTATGATAACTATCTCGAGGATAAAGCAGTTGCTGCTGCAGAGAAGGCAGAGAAGGAAGTAGAAACTAGAGAGGAGGCACCCCCACCAGTTGACGAGGTAGAGGTTGAACAACTAGAGCAAAAAAAATCATTGGGTAGTAAGATGAAGAACTTATTCAATGGTAATAGTAAGAAGGATACAGCTACCAATACTGTTGCAGTAGTTAACAATGTCGGTGGTGTTATTGCTTCTTCGGAAGAAGTACCCGAGGAAAGTTGGGCGGAGCGTATTAGTCAATGCCATATTGACATGCCATGTGGCAAGTTAGAAATTGCTTTAGATAAGGATACATACTCGGCTTCTCCAACTGAGAATGACGAAAAACCTGTCGTACCTTTACAAATTGAGCCAGATGGTAGTGTTGAGGCTACTGCTGCTGAGTCTGCTGCCGAACCATGGACTACAAAAGTTTCAAATGTAATGGTATCTCTTGGATTAAAAGCCAAGAAAGATCAAATGTTAATGACTGACTATTATAAGATCAAAGAGAAGCTTTCTAAAGAGAAAGAGTTGTTATTGAAGAAGGATACTGAAGAGAAGAAGTCTGTTAAACCAAAAACACAAAAGCTCATGACGGACTATGGTCCAACTAAATCAGCTGATGTAGCAACAAAGGAAGTTGCCCCCGTAGTAGTCGGTGTAGATACTGAGGATGAACTGGGCGCATTCGAGAAGGATGTAAAGCATAAGAAAGATGTAGATGAACCATCACTATGGAACAAAATGGGATGGAAAGCTTTAGATGCAGTAGAAGGGCTTGTGAATAAGTTCAAGAAATTCAAGAAGGAAAACTGTTCCGAACTGCCTGAAATTCCAAAGATTCCATCGCTTACTATGTGTATGGTACCTGATAACAATACAGACGAGGTTGAAGCAGATCGTTATGAAAACGAGGCTGATGATTACCAAACCAAACTAACGTTGTTTGGTTTTACAATTTGTTCCTGTGGTCCTGGTATGGGTGATCCAGTTGACGATATTGGAGTAGAGAAGTTAAATGAGAGTCATCTCAATGCTCCCGTGCCTATGTATACAAGAACTCCTACCGAGAAGCTTCCGTGGTAGACTGTTTGTAGTTGTGATGTATATTCTGTACGATAGATTTGATAGAGGTGTGTGTATCTAATCAGCTAAGATTTAAAGCTGAATGTGGACTAGATTCATGTTTTGTGGGTTACAAAAAAATAGAAAGGTTGTAAGAATAGTGCAAAGATTTGTCGTGTTATGTATATTGTTATTGTTTATGAACAAGTTCGAATAGGTCATGAGATATTACATCAGTTGATGTAGTATCTTGACTGTCTAAAAACGCAATAGCACTCTCGGCCAATTGATCATGTATTTGCATTGGGTCAGCTGGCCCGCATGCCGGTATTACTAAAGAGAGTGACCGCATGATGATTCTAGGAGCCCATAGCGGCGCATCAACAAAGTTGCCATGAAAACAGCCTTTGATGTGTATTGTTGAGTCACCATATCTTACTTTTGCTTTATTGTATTCATCTGATACATAACTGATCGTTGGTATTCTGCTTTTTGCACCGTTAGGCGGCAACATACCATATCCCATGCCGAGAGCAGGGTCATGTAAGATGAGTCCTTTGATGTTTAGACTTTCGCTAGCTCCATTGCCCGCTAAGACCGCTGAAGGGGCGCCGTAAGAATGACCACCTAGCATCGTTGTTCCGACAGTTGTATTGAATTGCTTCTGTATTATGTATGGTAATGTCTCAGCAGCTTCGAGCAACTCTGACGCCCTTCTTGTTAGTTGTTGTCTTCCTGTCATGAAGTACTCATTGAATCGACGCTCGTATCCATCTTCTAGTACTGTTGAAGAAGCCGTACCGTCCGTATGTTCTATTGCAGCAACTATCATCCCTTTACTTGCCATTGTTCTAAACAAGTATGTTGCCATATCCATGTTACCTCCGTAACCGTGGCTGTATATCAATAATGGTAGATTGTTTACATTATGTATTGGTGCATCTTTTATGCATCCACTACTTGCATCTGCCAAGTGTTCCAAAAGGAAAGAAAGACCTAGCTGTCTAAAGCCTACCATACCTGCCATACCTTTTGTTGTCTGTTTTCCATCTGTAGAGTATGGAGCAAATGTATTATCGGTTGTGTTTGTTGGATAGAATAGTCTAAGTCTACAACCAGATGGTAGTCTCAATACTGTACTGCCGACTTGTGTATCTTTATTGATAGAGCCCATACGAGGTTGATTGACAACTGATACTTTGGCACCTACTCGAAATGCTGAATAGAAAGCAGCAGGATAGGCGATTGTATTTGGTATCGATGATACTTGATCTATAATTGGTGAAAGCATTGTTGTTGTAGTAAAAGCATTGCAATTGTTAATCTTGATAATGAAGAGTAAGGTACTGGTGGCCAACGCCAATATCTTCTGGATAACCCACATGCTATTGTTGCAATAATATAGCAATACAACAAAGAGGACTATGTATATATTATATTACCATATCATATCGATGAGTCATTGTTTTATTTTGTTTCATAAAAGGGGATGATTCCTAAAAAGGGTTTTCAACACACATGAAAACTGTACCTGCTGCTGAATAGTAATAGGTACACAATATGCTGTTTGTTCACATTGGTAATAGAGAAGTACTCTGTTTAGTATATTCTATCTATTGGACTGGTGTTGGTACCTCAATATTTGTATGATCAAATATATTGAATTTGTTTGTTTGATATCGATACAATATAAAAATCATATGCCAAACTTTGATGTGTGTCAGTACTACTGAATGCAATAATAATAACACAACAAAGGAAAACGATAGAATCAACAAATTGGCAGCATTGTCTTTCTTATTGGGTTCATTACTTTTTACAGTTGACGGTATTGGATATTGTGTGAAATCATTCAATTGGCAAAGTTTACTGTATACTCTTGGGTCTTTTCTATT
>Ga0214480_101068_pt1 | contig 12593 bp, 11 predicted proteins | sample M1_20Mar14CPVII9_3_FD_165042 | JGI IMG/M metagenome (GOLD analysis project Ga0214480, IMG submission 165042) | Marine eukaryotic communities from Monterey Bay, California, United States - M1_20Mar14CPVII9sort6BwellE17 | ecosystem: Environmental > Aquatic > Marine > Unclassified | place: USA... | reverse complement strand
TGAAAAGCTTGCAACAAATGTGAGAACATGTTTAACAAACGTGGCGGCGGCGTCGGCAGCAATCCCAATGGTTTAATATTCGTATAGTCTTCTTTCTAATAACTTTAATGAAACATTTAATGATGCGGGGGCAGCCGCCGGAGAAGCTCAGGGCTCATCTATGAAAGTTCCGATTTGGATCAGAAGTTTCTATTTAAGCTAAAGCAATCATAACGTCATAGGATAGTGTGTGTGTTTGTGTGTTGCAGTGTTGGGGTGTAGTTGCATTGCATAATCATTAGTATTGTCATTAGAAGATTGGTGCTGAACCTTTTTCATTATTTGCAATAGTCTGGTCAAGTCAATCTCAATACACTCACATTAATACACAACACTAAAATAATGACAACGTCACTATCCCATGTAGGATTGTTGTTCCTACTTCTCAACACGATATCGGTATTATCATTTTCACCAGGTCTTGGTAGCAACTTAATAGACCTATCACCCAATGTTGAACGTGATGTGTATTCAATGGCGGTAAGTTTATAAGTATGATAGTTTGTATGTTGGTGCACCGACATAATGCTAATAATAAAATTTGTTCATCATAGGAGTGGGCAACTAATTGTGGCATACAACAAAGTGATGGAGTTCAATTAACAACATACGACGGTATTGATTACTTTCCAATAACACAAACTGATATACCACTGGGTTCACCAGTTATATATACTCCAAACGATATGATAATATCATCTACAAAAACATATAATGAATTCCCATCATTAGCAACAGTTGAAAGTCAATTAACAGCGGCTGGATTAGATAATAAGTTACCATTATTTCGGATCTTTTATAAGATAATTGCAGAATATGAGAAGGGAAGTGATTCATATTACTATAATTGGTTGAATAGTTTACCAAGAACATATAACAACGGCGCATCGATGACGTATGATTGCTTTGACTGTCTTCCACCATACGCCGCGTACTGTGCAATGGCTGACAGAACCAACCTACTCAACTTTCAAAAGGCTGTAAGACCATTAGGTGGCCCTTCAGCTGCACCATTTAGTGAAACAATATTAAATGATGGAGACATATTAAAATGGGCGTACAATATTGCAATAACAAGATCAATAGATATGAATGGAGAGCGTATCATAGCACCGATGGTAGATATGTTAAATCATTCAAGTGAACCAAATTGTCAAGTCTCATATGATGGACAGGATTGTTATGCTATTGCATTGGCAGATATATCAGCAGGAAGTCCTTTATCGATCAGTTATGGAGATGCAAATGACTCTACGCCTTTGTTTGCAAACTATGGTTTCTTAACGGAAGATTCTCCAGGAACCTTCTGTAAAGTTATGCATATGGTAAAGGAGATTGAGGAGATGGGATATTCCTTCTCCGACTTACTCTTCTACAAAGACGGCAACATATCACCAGCTGTATTTGATGTGGTATTATATCATGTTCTCAAGAAGAACAATGAGGGAGAAGCTCAAACTTACTACCAAGCAGTCATGAATGGAGATGAGGCTACTAAGCAACAGTATCAAAATCAATATTGGTCGTATACAAAACAGGAGCTACAGAACCATGTAAACAAATTGCTAGAGGATATAGACAAGTGGTCCTCAACAGCAAGTCAAATGGACTTGAATACTCATCCTAGGGCACCACTCATTCTACAACATAATGCATTCGTCCGACATATATTTGTCGCCGCCAAATCAAACCTTGATAATATGTAAGGAAGTTGAGATGAGTGGAATGCTAAGGCTAGAGGATAGGATAGAGGCAGCTATTAGGAGCAGACAAAACATATAGAAGTAGGTTATGTCTAAATGAATCTTCATTAGTATTACTAGCTAGCATCTTGCTTCTCGGCAGCCTTGACAACCTTAATCTGTCTATCTTCTAACATTCCTGCTAGTACCGAAATTCTATCAACCAATGCATCATTCTCTATTTGTAACTCATCGACTTGACCCTTTAAACTATGACTATTAAGTGGGTCCTTTGCTGCAGCCAATACCGTCCGTGCTAACTCATCCAAATCTTCATCATCTATGGCTAGTTGTGTTGATCTATCTCTAATGATGAATACATCTTCCAACGTATTATTCCTTTGTGATGATTGAGATTGGGCAATCTTTTCTAATATTGATTCACCATTCTCTTCCTGTTTCTTTTGTGCTCTATTCTCGGCATGTAACTCCACTACTGAACATCCGATACTTGCAATACTAGCTGTGATACTTGCCAAAACAAATCAAAACTTACCTCTGGTAACTTATTATAATGCATCATCAAAGCCCCCTTTAATCGACCCATCTCCTCCTTAGCACCATGTACCAATATAATATTCCGTGGATTAACACTTGTTATAAAATCACGATTTTGTACAAAATCAACATGTGCCGAGAAACTAACATAATCAACTAAACAATTCAATGGTTGTCTCCTACCCTCCAATGTTACCACCTCTTTTGGTTGACTCATAATCTCTTTTGCCAAGGTATGTTCCACTGCATATCCGGCAATTAACACACCATTCTTGGGATCAGTAGCCCATCGATCGAATAATTGACGACTAACTCCACTTTGTAACATACCCGGACTAGCAAATACAACACTTGGTCCCCGGTCATCAAAGTTATTAACATCAATACTTTTCAAATTACGTATATGACTGAATGAGAATGGATTACCCAAATCCATTTGTGATCGAATACGTGCATTCATCATATTGGCATATGTCTGATAGACACGTAATGCTCTTGATGCCATTTTACTTGCGTAATAAATTGGTATGGATTGTAAATGTTTATGTTCTGACCAATATTCATCCAATATTAGTAGTAGTTCTTGTGCACGTCCTAATGCGAATACTGGTATTAAGCACCTCCCGCCTCCGGTTACTATACGTTCAATTGTTCCTGTGAAACGTGCCTCCCTCTCTGCTCGGGACGCATGCACCTGTACTCCATAGGTACTTTCAACAATTAATACATCAGGACTAGCATGATACTTTGGTAACTCAGCCGCCATTAAATGTCGATCTTCCTCCATACTATAATCACCCGTGTACAATACACTCCGTCCACCCAATTCAATAAAAAACATTGCCGCACCTAATACATGTCCAGCATTTAATGCATGAAATTTCAATCCACTGGGTAAGTTTAAATCAATTGTTTGATGATAATCGATTAATTCAATCTTGTCAACACAATTTTGTAGTTCCTGTTCAGTGTATAATACATCATCGGGGTTCACTCCACCACCTTGTCCGGCATGTTTCATTGTCATTAAACGTAAATAATCACCAAGTAATAATCTAATAACGGCCTTGGTAGGGTGTGTCATGAATATCCGTCCTTTAAAACCCGTACGTTCCGTAAAGTATGGTAAACTGGCTGCATGGTCTAAATGAAAGTGTGTAATTAGTAATACGTCGACTGATTCTGGATCGACATTATCAAAGAATGGTAGACCTGCCATACCGTCGTAGCCGGGGTGGATACCACAATCTAGTAAGACTGTGGTGGAACGGAATGTTAGGAGGTGACATGATCGTCCTACTTCTTGACCTGAACCCAGTGGGCTGTATTATATTGTATATTATTAGTATATTATATGTTATAGATAGCAGATAAGAAGTTAGTGGTTAGTTTTTTGATGGACATAAGATGTGAGTGTTTTTTGCAATTGCAATTACCGCGGCGCAGTAGACGACAAGATCATAATGTACTCACGTTATGGCCATTATATCCTCACTCATGATCCTCCTGTTGTTTATGTTTGATGTTAATGGATATGAACCTGGATATGATCTCCTACTTTTAATTGTGATGAATGATATGGTGAAATTTAAAATAGAAACTTCTACATATATCAGGAACTTGTAAATGGAAACTTCTCTAGTAAGGAACTTTGGGGGCATGCAGGGGCATGCCACTGCCGTTTTTTCATATTATTCTCGACATAGATAGCCTTGTTCGCTAAGTTGTGAAGGGATATACAATTTGTTCTGTTTGTAGCAGTCTATCTCGAACTATAATGGCTATAATTTTAATGATGTCTTCATTCATATCAATTTAACTTCTCATTCTCAAGTCTCAAGTACAAGTTCAAAGAAGACCGATCGACGTTGACAACACCGAGACACCAATCTGCAATCTACTCAACTATGAAGCTTCAATCCTTCGACAAGGAGTACACAGATATTGTCAACCATGATATCACAAGCTATTCGTCCACTACTACAAGGCAGTCAATATCAGCAAGTACGGACTACACACCCTTCTGCTCCTTGCAATTGCAATTGCATTTGTCCAACGATAACATCATCGATGATACACTACTGTTTCAATCCTTTGACAACTCTGGTCTTATGCCGCCATCGATGTGGCTGATGATAGCGGTAACAATCCATTACATAAAGAACAATCATCTTCGGCGTCAACAGGTTCACAGCCACAACGTATCCTAGCTGGTATACGTAAGTTAGTATCAGTAGTAACAGCATGCTCATCATCATGCTCATGTCCTCTAGATGATGATGAGATACAATACTAATTCATGAAGGTACTATAATCGAGTACCCTGCAAAGAAATCATCACAAAGAAATCAATCAATAGATGACAATATCACGGATATAACGTCTGTTACTGGTATTGGATACGGATACTGATACGGATATATTTATATCAGAGGAATAAGTATTGGTTGAATGAGTATGGCATAAACGACGTATCATATTAGTCAATAGTCTAGTACACAGAGATTGAAGATAGCAAAGAACAGTAGTAGTAGTACTTCCCATGAGTTGTGTTCAGTGCAGTGTTCGGAAATTGTTGTTAGGAAATTGTATGGTCCAAGTAAGAAATGAAGAGAAGTGTATAGAAAAATGTAGTAGCTAGCTAGTTTAGGAGATAATCGTAAATAGGATTTGTGTTCAATGTCAAACATTGTAAAGACTGTGCAATATATTCCTTTCCACTTAGTATCGCGTTATATTATGCTCACGGAGGGGCAGATAGAAGCATACTACATAGAGACCCTCATACAACTGCAGAGAACATGGATCATTCTCCCTATCTACATGCTTTTGATCTTTCGTTTCTTATCCCTTCCTCCTGTACCACCACCGCCACCGATACCACTGGCCTCTGCCGCTTCTGTCAAATCATCACTCCATGGTCCTCGTCCTCTATCCTGTACCTTCTCCTTGACATACGCATCAAGTTTATAAAATGTTTCAGCGGGGATTGCATCAACATCTATCTCAATTTGACACCCACCATCAAAGTCATCCCAACCATATCGATGTCGTTTAATCATATTCGGCGCATCTAAACGTAATTCATCATGTGTTGGATCTTCCAATGCCTCGGGACATGACATATCAATAGTTTGTAAGACATGTCCTAATTCCATACCCGATAGACGTTGTAATCTTGCTGCAAATCGGGTACGTACATCCAAGGGAATGATACCCAATGCTTCATAATTCACTACACTCTTATCTGGAGAGTTATTATCCTCGGCTGTATTATCATTGGGTGTCTTGCGTCCCGAGGATGTAAAGCTATTTGATCTTGATTTCTTGCCAGACGATGATCTACTACTAGATCGCTGCTGTGTACTTCTCCCTGACGAACTATTACCACAAATAACATCCTCACCAAATTCATCAATTAACTTTTGATACCGTTCCTCGAATCGTTTATTATAGGAATCTGCTAATTTGTAAAAATCAGATCCGTCGGCATTATATGTCATGCAATTCTTCCATACTAAACGAACATCGGAGGCTGCATCGGAGGCTGAATTGTATTTACCCTTTTCTAATTTCTTTTTAATGGTTCCTAAATCCATCATCTTTGCTATAATCTTTGGATAATCGTATAGCTGATGTATATGTGTATATTTTGTTGGTTTAGATGTTCAGTTCAAGAGGTAGGGTATAGAAAGATTTGCACAATACATATAATACGGCCGAATATTGTGAGATTTATAATAAGATAAAACAACCCATACAATGTATACTACTCACCTCAAGACCCTTCCAATCAACAGGCTCACGGAATGGTACACAATCAGCACGTGCCATTAAATTATTAACGATCTTGTTCATTTTTTTGAGTGATTGTGATATTTCTTCTTGTGTAGCGGCATCATCATCTGCTATGTCGTCGGGTAGAAATTCCTCTTCTGATCCACTCATACTTTATTATAGATATCTAATTGTATACTATTCAAGAGTTGAAAGGAACGAACGAACAAGCCAACACAAAACAACACTCAAATACAAAGCAAGCAGCCTACCTATGTAGCACCTCAATAACACATAGCCACACTCTCATAAAAACCGTATCTCCCCTCTTACTTAGCATTACAAAAATACAATCTACTTATTCTTGTGTTAGTGCTCATAAAACAATACATTCAACAATGGAAATGACAAAGAAACCATCTACAAGCACTACTGAACAAGCTGATATACCTCCGCCGTCTCCTTTTGTATCAGCAAGTGCCGAAAGAGAAGAACTCGAGCGTTTAGTATCTTCCACTTCATCTGCAACAACAAGATCTTCTTCCTCCTCATCACGGCAGAATTATATACCTACTGCTGTACCAATAACAAATGGGGATAGATTTGATGAGAATGCTCCTGTTGCGGTTGCTACTTCAGTAGCATCTCTACCTTCATCTAGTGCATCTGCTGCTGTATCGAATAACAATGCAAGTACAACAAAGAAAGAATCATCAAAGTCCGATGACAAATCTTTAGACGATGATGATATCAAAGTTGAAGCGATTACAAATAATAACTTCAATAATAATATACCAACAGCATCAACGTTACCAACACATACAGTACATATACCGTCAACACAACAACAAACTACACAATCACTCCTCCGTGCTGCAAATGTTGGAGGACAAATTAGATCAGAAGAAGAATTTGCAAGTGTAGCACGAGCAGCACGACATAAACCCTCCATACAATCGAATACAGATAACTTAGTTCAAATTGCTAATACTAAAGCAAAACCTAATAAGTATAAACAAGACGAAGGGTTGACAGTAGATGAAGCGATACATCATTTGAGTAATAGTACTCTTCACAAGTTGGAAATACCAAGTACAACTGAGAGTGATATTAGACCGTATAGTAATGCACCGGCGAAGGCTAAAGGTGGTGGATATGAAACAAAGGAGTATGAAACTAAAGAGTATGAAACGAGTGAGTATGAAACGTCTGAATATAAAAGTGTTTATGATGATTAGAAAGAGATAAATGTTAAGAGGTTAATGGATACATCAGTGCTCATTTACTTCAGTATGAACAATAAATGTCTACCTAATTCCTATGTATTATATCATCTTTTCCCCTATCTAAATCTAGTGTAAATCATATCATATCATATCATGTGTACAGTTTTAGTCAAGCAGCTCTCCGCATGACCAACAATATATGGCATCATTCCGATGAGGTCCTTCACCACACTTTGAACACTTTTGTCTAAGTCTTCTCTTCTTCTTCTTCTTGGCTGCTCCTCGTCGATCTTTTTCCATCTGACCACTTACAAATGCATCTGCTAAAGCTGCCGCTTGTGCAGGTATTATCGCAACACCTGCTAGAATCGTTCCCGATACCACCGTCCTTCCCTGTGGAGTTATAGGTACAATATCACCAAATCCAACAGTCGTTAATGTCGTTAAGCCAAAGTATAACGCTGTAAAGTAATCAGGTATCTCAGGATTGACCTCGTGTTCCGCGGTATATATAAGCCCTGGGATGGAGAAGATCATAAGATGTGAGTGTTCTACTTTTCAATAACACAAGATGTGCACAAATATGTGTCAACACTTACCAGTAGAGACTGAAACAAGCGTAAAGATTGATATAATAACTCTTGCCAATTGTAATTGATATGGTCTAACATCCGTTTTCCTATCCATCATTCCAAGTGCCATTTGGAAGTCAGCAAATGTTCGTTGATTAGTCAATACTCGTTGAAACTTTAATATACGAAGAAGTCGTAGGTTTAGCAAGGCTGAACTACCAGCGGAGGATAGTAGCCATATTGGTATGTCCACTCCGAGATCTAATAACATTGGTAATACGCCGCTGAGTATGAGTGGTAAGATGACCACGATCTAAATGGAACAAAAGATGAGGATGAGATGCTGATATCTATTAACAAACATACCATAAACATCTAATATGAACGTACCGCATCAACCGAAGCCAGTGGTTTAGCCAAATATCTCAATTGAAATCGTCCAGCACTCCACCATCGTAATATAAACTCCACAGCAAATATATAAACACATATGGTATCCACAACATCAATACCATCATGTATTATTATTGGTAAGTCATCTAATGTATTAATTGCCTGTAGGAAGCATGATATGAAAACTAATGTAATAACTTGTACTTCTACTATTGGTTGAGAGAGGTAGGTATACATTTGCATACGACGCTTCCTTCCTATATTATTTTGCTTTGTTATTGCAATCGTTGGTGCTGCTGTTGGTGCTGATTTTATAATTTGTTCATTGTCTATATCAGCTCTCTTTTGTAAGACTTCAATCAATTCAGCGTCGTCATAATATTCGAGAATATCATTCTCATTCTCATCTATTATATCATCATCGACTGAACTCATGTATGATATTATTGTTCTTCTATGACGTTGTTGCAATGACGAAAGTTGATGTATTGGTATATTATTGTTGTTGTTCCTCACTTGATTTTGATAATATTGATTGCAGCTAAGTGAATTGATCGGTATTATCAAGGAGGTCAAGCAAAGCAATATTAATTGCAATATAGAAGATAACGACGCCATCATCCTTCAAGAGTTATGAGTTATGTGCCGCAACCTACGCTGGTTTAATACGTAAAGAGTTAAAAAGTAGATAAAGACTCGAGCGAGTGCACCGATTCGAGTAATATTTCTAATAGAAGTATGATTTTTTCACAATGTATATAACAATCTTCGTATATATTATAATAAGCTTGCCTATTAACGTCCTGATCACGCCATCAATAGGTATTATTCTTATAAGCTTTGGTATTTCAATAATGATGGGCCCGTGGGTTTGAGTTTTCTGGCAAAATTTGCCGATTACTTCGATTTCACTCTATCTCTGATCTCTGATTCAGATCGATCGATTCAGTCGATTAAGAGCACGGCTTATACCATCTAAGTAGGCCCGATAATATCATTCAGACTTGTTCTACTACTGTATCAATTAATCATCTAGCCGGCGTTTCACATCCGATATACCGAGTACAAAAACTAGGTACACAAATCTTGTGCACAACTTTTTTTTATTGCAATGAACAACGATATAACAACAACATTTACAGTCAAGTTCTCCTACAAGGGTAAATCAATCTCCGTCGAAAATATATCATATGAAACAACTGCATCTGATTTACTATCCAAGGCACGTTCATCATATCAAGATATAGATGATGATATAATACTACGGCTTATATTTAAGGGTAAGACGATTGCTCAAGAAACTGTGAACTCTACTAATGATAATGATGCTGATATAAATCAACAACCGGCATTCTCATCGAATATCAAAGTACCAAAGAGTGGTATAGCTAAAGTTATAATAATGGGAAGCACTACATCCACAGCAATACAACAACTCAACTCACTCAAATCTGACCCACTAATGCGAGGCTTTGATGAGGAAAACAAAGCAAATAATGCCAAGAAGAATACACTATCAACCTATTGGGGAACAAGGTTTACACAACAGCATAAACAATATAAATTTTGTAAATTACAAGAATGCACGGATGCTTCCTTCGGCTCACGCACAGACCGAATCAATGCACCACATGCATTCGAGGCACGTCGATTATTAGAACGTCTAGCTACCGATCCCGGTATTATTGCCCTACTTGTCAAACGACAACTAGTAGTAGGTACACTTGGTGAAATTGATCCAATTGATGACCGGTTAATGCAATCTAAAGCATCCGAGGGTGCCTGTTTATTAGGGTATAATACCAATCATGGACTTAGAATTGATATTAAGTTACGTACTGATGATTTAAGTTCATTCCGTCCATATAAGGAATTGGTTAGTACATTGATACATGAATTAAGTCATAATTGGTGTTCAGAGCATGATGTTTTATTCTGGACGAATTATGGACAGATGAGGGTGGAATACTTGTATAAACATGCAAGACTGATGAATGGTGGTATATTTGTTGGTGGTAAACGAACTGCCGAGCTGGCTGGAGTTGTTGATATGATATTTCCACCTTCTGCTAGTAGCGTATCATCCCCATCGTCTGCTAGTAGTAGTAGTAGTAGTAGTAGTAGCAGCCCCGAGTCTGTTATGAACAACATATGTCAATCAATCATTCAAGAATGTGCAAGAGAAATGGCACAGCATCGATTGCCTGTTCAGTTGATAATACCAGGTATACTTTCATTTAGTAAGGAGTTGATGGCTGAAACAGAAAAAGAAGAAGATACTCATACAGGTGGATATAAACTTGGTACATTAGACAATCAGTCCAATACTCAGCGACGTGATGATGATACTACTGCAGGATTGTCGGTTAGAGAACGGACATTGGCAGCCGCCGAGAAACGAGCTCGTGAACAGAAGAAGGAATAAAATGTATTTAGAACTAGATTTGCAGTTACTGGTTGTATTAAAGTATTACTACAGTATTCTTCATTCCTTTCATTCTTGCTCGCTCGACCGCATGGGATACCAATATTTAGTTGTGGTGGTCTCGTGATTTTAGATCTTTCGTATCTGACTAAGCAAATTATTGACGATATATGGTGCATCATTAGTGGCGGCCTATACTTATTCCTCTATCGTAGTAACCGATTCTCTACGCATAGGGTATACCTCAGACCTCAGATATCGGCTTCCCTGTATTGCACTTCGAAGATTTGCAAATAACAAGAGGCCACAGACATCAAAAAGTGCACATGATATGCACACAAAATCTTTGCAATAAAATCATTGGCCACTAATAATTACAAACATGTCTTCCTCATTACTATCCACTACACTATATCTCTGCTCTATACTAAGTATAGTTAATTCACTATCAACAATATCATCAAGTAGTTTCAGTAGAGCTACAATCGGTCAATCAACATTTTTACATAGATCACAAAGATTACCAATTTCACTTCACAAAAGATCCAATACTCCATTAACACAACGTCATACAACTAAAACAACCACATCATCACTATCAATGATATTCGAACGAATGTCAGAAGAATGTATAGGCTCCCTCGTAACCGCTCAATCAGAATCAGCACGATTAGGACAACCCTCCGTAGGCTGCGAAGTCATGACCATTGGCATTATCGACCGTCCCGAAAAGGCACGAAAGACATTAAAAACATATACTATTAACTTACGCAAGGCCAAGTTAACTGTTGAACATATGTTTCGTGATGAGGCTACCAACAATGGTGATGGTGAAAATGACAGTAAAGATGGTGAAAAGAAGGGTATATTCACAATGAGTCCACAATTATTAAATATGAATAAAAAAGCACGTGATGTGGAATTACCATTTGCACCACCACTAAAACGTGTATTAACCCAAGCCGGTAGCATTGCAGATTCATTCAATTCACCTACAGTCAATTCGGAACATGTACTATTAAGTTTATTAGGATATGATGCAATTAGTGGATGTGTCCCGAATGAAATTGATGCTATAGTAGAAGAACGTGGATATGCCAAGGGTGCCCTAGCAGTGTTTTTAAGAATGGAGGGAGTGGATAGTAGTACCTTCTCTGCTTCGGAATTTTGTAATCAATTAGTAGTAGATATTAATAATGCTAATGATGATGGACCACAATTGGTAACTGGGAATGATTCAAGTAGTAGTACGCCTACATTAAGTGATGTTGGTGTTGATTTAACTGAATTAGCTGAACGGGGTGAATTGGATCCTGTGTATGGACGTGATTATGAGGTTAAGAATGCATTGAGGACGTTGGTGAGAAGACGGAAGAATAATCCATGTTTAATGGGTGAACCTGGTAAGTTTATGACTTTGTTCGTATTGTTGCCTTTTGTCATGTTATGCTCACATCTCATTGTCTTCTCTCTCCAACCCTCTCTTTTCCTGCACAATTTAGGTGTTGGTAAAACAGCCATAGCCGAGGGAGTAGCACAAATATTAGCATCACCAAATATGTTAGAACGTCTTGATGAAATATATGAAATAAATGATGAGGGAAATTACATTAAACAAAATGAAATTGATCGTATTCAAGAATTATCAAAGTTATGTCCATCAAAATTACGTAATCATCGTGTGATATCATTAGAGTTGGCCAATTTAGTTGCTGGGACGAAGTATCGTGGTGAATTTGAGGAGAGGCTTCAGAGTATTATTGAGGAGGTTACTGATGAACGAGCACCGCCAACTATTCTATTTATTGATGGTGAGTATTGTATGTTTGTGTATTGTAGTTTCCGTTTTGTGCGTATCATATGTCCACTCACATACCTCTTCTTCAATCCCTTTCTCAATGCACACTAGAAATCCATACAC
>Ga0214480_101067_pt1 | contig 12599 bp, 10 predicted proteins | sample M1_20Mar14CPVII9_3_FD_165042 | JGI IMG/M metagenome (GOLD analysis project Ga0214480, IMG submission 165042) | Marine eukaryotic communities from Monterey Bay, California, United States - M1_20Mar14CPVII9sort6BwellE17 | ecosystem: Environmental > Aquatic > Marine > Unclassified | place: USA... | reverse complement strand
TTTGTCCAACAGATTGGATCTGTTGGAAGGGATTTCTATACGAAAGGAAAGGCGGCTTTAGTCTAGTTTAGTGTAAAGCTTATAGTTGTATAGTGGATCTACATAGTTCCCGTTAGCTTTAACTTTAACTATCAAAGACAGTACTCTATACATGAACATACATAAAGCAAACATATGAAGCCCTTGTCCCCCCTCAAACAAATCACTTACTCAATCTTCATTATAAGCTTACCAGTATGTGCACCTTTGGCCTGGGCAGTAAGCATATCTTTAGCACCCTGTTCCGTAAATGGATAAGCTGGTTCAACCAATGGTATCTTTAGTGTACCCTCTACAAGTCCTTTGGCAATTGTGGCCTGTGCTGAGGGTTTGTTGCAAAGACAGTAGAATGCTGCATACTTTCGGGGAGGATGACCATTCGGATCGAACCCCACATCAAATGATGCAATGGTAACAAAACTTCCATCTGGCTTTAATACATTTGAAGAGTATTCCCAAGCCTTTTCTTCTCCAGTTGTATATCAATCACTGCATCAAAGTCTGTCAAATTCATATCCCACCATTTCTCTTCACGGTGATTGATGATTGTAATATCTTTACCCAAACTTTGAACAAACTCAGTATTTCTTGGTGATGCCGTAGTGTATACATTAGCCCCAGCTTGTACAGCAAGTTGTACAGCAATCATTCCCACGGATGTTGGGCCGCCCAAGACGAGAACTTTATCACCCTTCTTAACATTAGCACATTCGAATGTAATCTGATGAGCTGTAGTACCAACTAATGATGAAGCGGCGGCAGACTCATGTGATAACCCATCTGGTTTAATACTCAATCGAGAGATGTAGGTACTGCAACATATTGAGCAAATGTGCCTCCGCATGGCTTGTCATCTTCATCGTGCTTGCCTTGTCCCCATTGAACACCAAAGACTTCCGATCGGGAATTTAAAAGCATCGGCGTCATCAATTTCATGGACTGTACCGCTAAAGTCATACCCTAACGTAAATGGTAGAGGCATGGCCCAACCCGCGCCCTTTAAATAACCACCAAGGACCTGGATAATATAAGAGGTAGTATATATCACATGTAGATAAATTAGTAAAGTTATGATCACATGATGTTCACTTTTACACTATCTCATATAATAAACAATGCTCACTTTAAAATCGATTGGGTTGGATGCACAAGCAACAACTTTCACAATTGCAATCCCTGGTGTTGCCTTGGGGATAGGAACTTCTTCTTCCATCTTAAGCACAGAAGCGAAGGCATCGCCACCTTATTCTCCATATCGAATTGCTTGCATGATGGATGAGCGATATGCCGATGATGGAGTTATTGCAAGAGTGGTATTGATATAAAAAGTGCCGATCAGATAGGATGAATATATAGTAGATGAATACTGCCGCCGCATGTATTAGGGGATGGTGGTCGCCATGCATTATTCAGCGTATTGCAAAGATATCATGAGTTGACTAAAATAATAATTTTAGCGAGCGAACGATCAAGTTGCTAAACAACACAATTACAATAATTATTTGCTGACGTCTTTAGAGCAGTGGTGTTAGTTGATATATCGACATCGGATGAGGTATAATAATGGCTGTTAATATATTTTCACCGACAGCCGATGGCGTAAGTACTTTTTGTTTAGACTCTTATCTTGAGCTTTTCACACGCATAATATCTACCTCCTTCTTTCTTCTTCTTTGGTGAATTGCAATACATATACTACAGATCCTTGCCGCTCTACTCGCTCCATTCTTTATGTCACTTGGATTCTTCATATGGGATCATAGATGGACTTCGTCTCGAGGTTCGGCATTTGCTTTAAATAGTGAGTTATTTACATGATGTTAATATATTCTGTGTGCAGCATAAGTTATAAGTTCTGTATTCTTCATTAACACTCTCAATACATACATTTCGTCTCAACAAAATAGTGTATAAATGCAATATTGCATCAATAGGATTCATAATAATGTGTTTAATAAGGGGATTTGCTATAACATCAGACAATATAGAAGAAGATGACGACTCCGTCTTTACTACACAAAATGTTGGATTTTTAATATTATCTTCCACACTCGGTATTATCATTGGGGATGTATTATGGTTAGAAGCTTTAAGACTATTGGGTGCCAAACATGTTATTGTTATTGATTCATTTAAGCCGTTTATGGCAGCAATTCTAGGTAGAGTGGCATTAGATGAAGTGCTAAGACCGCTAGCTTACTTGGGTATGGTATTGACCGTATTTGGTATTGGTGTTGTTAGTTGGGAGGAGCAACGATCATCGTCTGTACCTCAAAAGGATGATACTGATAATGATGATGACAATGAAAAACAAATTGAACAAACAGAAGCCACAGATAGACTGGGATTTGATAATGAAGAGGAGATTACAAGTATAGAAAATACAACAGAACATAGCCATAGCAATTCGAATCAGCAAATACCGATAGAAGACACGGCAGATAACAACACTAACACAAATGGGAAAAGGACTATACACTTCTCTAGAGAATCATCAGTCTACAGACGCGGATATATCTGTGCCATTATCAATGTATTGGCTGATAGTTTTGGAAGTCTATTTACAAAACAATATGGCGTTGGTATGACAACATGGTCGATTAACCTCATCAGGTTTGGCTTTGCTGGTGTAGTACTAGTTTGTATATCTATCGTTATGAGAATACATGACCATTATTCAGTATTAGGCAGTATGGAGTCACAGAATGAAGAAAATGACGATGACTCAACGATGAATAGAGAAATTGATACAAGTATGAAGACAACCAAGCCATCTTCTCCTCCATTGTGGTATAGATTACCACAGTTATCAAGTATAGGATGGTTACAAATAACAGCAGGAGTTGGTTTAGTGACATTTCTCTGCCCAGCATTGTCTAACTTTGCTCTTTTCCAAATTGCCCTTGGATTGGCTATATCGCTGGGAAGTATAGGACCCCTGTACGGCCTCCTACTAGACTGGCCTTTCAAGGGTAAACGACCAACACTAAGTGGATGCATAGGAGTGATACTAGCTATTGTAGGAGTTGTGATACTGTGTATCTGGGGAGTATGAAATTAAGGCTTACCCTGAAACAAACATATACAGTACAAGTTTTAGTTTTAGTTTTTTTTGTCTTGTGAGTGGATGGGGATCGTAAGTCCGCTCTAACGCTAAAGACTTATGCTCCCTCACTCGCCTCAGAAGCTCGGAATGGATCGACCTATGGCCGCCTGCCCCAAAGGGGCGGCGGGATCTCCAAGAACAAACATATCATACTCAAGTCTATACAAGAATCCTTTTCTTATTTTGTAAGTTACAAAGAAGCTGCCTATTTATATTCATAAACTAACATAAAAGCTGTTAATAGTAACGAAAATCCTCAGTAGCTGCTGCAGCTTCATCCCTCTGATCACTTTTGATTTCACATAGGTATTCTTGATATAATCGTAATGCTTTTGAATAATCATCTTTTGCTGCATATCCTTTTGAGTATAGAAATTTGATAGCTTCCAAAGATAGATTAATTCCACCCTCCACTGCAATCATCCAATGTTTTAAAGCCCTCTCCGCATCGCCTTTATTATAATCCATATAGCCCATTGAATTCCTTGCATGTACATCTCCTCTCATAGCCGCCAGCTCATAATAATGCTGAGCTTTCTTCTTATCAACTTCCACTCCTTGTCCATTTTGATAAGCACTACCAATGTTGTAATACGCATTTGCACATCCAAGTTCTCCTGCCCGATGAGAGAGTTCTATTGCCTTTGTATAATCTTGTGGAAAACCTTGTATCCCTCGAGCATACAAAACTCCTAGAGTGTAAATTGCATCAGCATCACCAACCTCCACTCGTTTCTTTAATCTTTCAATTGCCTCCTCGTCTGACCTTATCTCTGGCGCTCTACAAAAAGCACACTTTTCATTTTCAACTTCATTACCTTGATCATCATAAACAGTTGCATGAATACATCCACTGCAAATCGTTTTCCCACAACATGAATAGAATCTCGACCCCGAACTAAGCGAAGGTAATCTTATGAAACAGATTGGGCAGTCTTCTTTTGGTGGAGGTTGTTTAAATAGCTTTTCGTCGTATAACTTAGCAGCACGCTCAGTAGCAAGTCTAACATGTTCTTCACAATCCTTCTTATGTTTGTGTCGGTGCTTCTTTTTACATGCGGCATTGCAATACATCACTTGTTGACATTTGTTACATGTGTTGTTAATCTCATCACTACTACCCTCCTTACCACAATTTGCACATATCGATACATTATTATCTTCTGCTGTTTTTATCTTCTCTAACTTATCCACCACCTCACATACATCATCGTTTGATTTTGATGCACCGTCTTTGCAACTATCAGAGCTCATTGTACACTATTTTATTTGAGGGCGGCGACGATGATGTATCAATATGTATATCTTTTATCAATTTATCACTGAGGTTCACGCTAACATAGCGACAGGCTCCTTCATATCTACACAGATGAGTTGATATCTACCTACACATGACAACCATCACTGAAACGGACTTTTAAATAGAGGATACCGAACCGACTTTTCACACACCTCAAAGAGCTGGACTTACAAGATAATAGCGATATTACAGCAGAAGGAGAAAGGGCTCTAATGAAGGCAATGTTTGATCCGACAAGCATGGGCTCCATTGTTGACTCTAATCACGTTTGCAAGGCATATTCACAACCCATCTATGACTTCGTCTTGTCATTCCCCGGTACTGCGTTGAATTTCAACGGACACCCCCCTAAAGTGGAAACGGAGGTTTTCTACATAGCTGGGCTGGATATTAGTGTTGAGAAGAAGATTAGGAAGAAAGTCGTACTTGCATTGTGTGGATTGGAAGGAGAGATCTTTGATCTATCCCATTTTAATGATCTTCCTCTAGGGGTGATGCCTCGTGTGTTGGAGTTGATTCAGGAACATGCAATATCCAGAGTTAAACTTCAGGAAAGTAGAGGCACTCTTGAACAGTTAGAGACAGATGCCTTATCAAGGCTCTTCCACACTTTACGTGGATGGGATCTACCCTCACTGTTTGTCAACTTGAACAATCTATCCGATAATGTAGCAACTACTGGGAAGAGGAAGAGAAGGAAGACCCGCCGCCACTGATAATTTGAGCCTTTGTCCAACAGATTGGATTTGTTGGAAGGGATTTCTACGATTGGAAGGCGGCTTTAGTCTAGTTTAGTGTAAAGCTTATAGTTTGTATAGTTGATCTATATGTTCCCTTCTATTGCTATATCTTTATACTATCAAAGACAGTACTCTATACATACATATAGCAAATATCTCAAGCCCTTTTCTCCCCTCAAACAAATCACTTACTCAATCTTCATTACAAGCTTGCACCTTTGGCCTGAGCAGTAAGCATATCCTTTGCACCCTGTTCCGTAAATGGATAAGCTGGTTCAACCAATGGTATCTTTAGTGTACACTCTTCAAGTCCTTTGGCAATTGTATCCTGTGCTGAGGGTTTGTTGCAAAGACAGTAGAATGCTGCATACTTACGAGGAGGATGACCATTCGGATCAAACCCCACATCAAATGATGCAATGGTAACAAAGCTTCCATCCGGCTTTAATACATTTGAAGAGTTTTCCCAAGCCTTCTCTTCTCCGGTTGTATCAATTACTGCATCAAAGTCTGTCAAGTTCATATCCCACCATTTCTCTTCACGATAATTGATAATTGTAATATCTTTACCTAAACTTTGAACAAATTCAGTATTCCTTGGTGATGCTGTGGTGTATACATTAGCCCCAGCTTGTACAGCAAGTTGTGCAGCTATCATTCCTACGGATGTCGGCCCACCAAGGACAAGAACTTTATCACCCTTCTTAACATTAGCACATTCGAATGTAATCTGAGAGCTGTAGTACCAACTAATGATGAAGCGGCGGCAGCCTCATGTGACAATCCATCTGGTTTAATACTCAATCTAGAAGTAGGTACTGCAACGTATTGGGCAAATGTTCCTCCACATGGCTTGTCATCTTCATCGTGCTTGCCTTGCCCCCATTGAACACCAAAGACATTCGTTCCGATGGGGAATTGAGAAGCATCGGGTTCCGATGGGGAATTGAGAAGCATCGGCGTCATCAATTTCATGGATTGTACCGCTAAAGTCATATCCTAACGTAAATGGTAGAGGCATGGCCCACCCTGCACCCTTTAAATAACCACCGAGGACCTTATGAGAGGTAGTAGATATCACGTAGATAAATTAGTAGATTTCAAGTTCAAGTTCCGCCTGGTGTTGTGGCCGGTCAGCAGCTTCAGATTGCGCACCCCAATACTGGGGCTACATTGTTAGTACAAGTACCTGCAGGCGTTGCCCCAGGCGGTGTGTTTTCTGTCACAGCGTAACTTGAACACAATCTGATCACATTATGTGTTGTTATGTTACATGTGCATGCCATGATGAATGTGAAGGGAAGGTTTTCTTTCGTGAGATGGATAATAATAAGACATATGCATAATATAAATTAAACCAATCATTAGACTTAGACCGGACATCCATGAACAATTGCTACACTACGAGCAATGGTAGTGGATAAGTGCACAGGCACCGCGTTTCCCACCTGATCATACTGATTTGTAAGAGAGCCATGGAATTGATGAGTGATGGGGAAGGATTGCAAGCAAGCCGCTTCCCGTACTGAGATGTATCTTTTGCCATTGTAATGACGATGAGGCCTCGCTCGGGCAAGGATGGTCCTGGATGGCTCATCTTCAATGAGAGTAAAAATCTCATATGATAACTATGCTCACCTTAAAATCAATAGGGTTGGATGCACAATTGCAATTCCTGGTGTTGCTTTGGGGATAGGAATAGGAACTTCTTCCATCTTATGAGTACAGAAGGGATGAATTCTCGTGATATCGAATTGCTTGCATGATGGATGCCGATGAAGTTACAGTAATAAGAGCGAATGATTGTTGGTAGGTAATAAAGAATAGTGAAGATAATAGTAGATGATGAATCATCGATCCTCCTAAGTTGGGGTTAGGCCTAATGGCGGCCGCCATAGCATTAATCTGCATTAATCACCTCACATTTCAAGCGCGCATAAAGATTGACTAAAATAATAATTTTGGCGAACGAACGATCAATTATGTATTGGCGCAAAATGTAGCTCTTCGGCTCTTGGTAGCTCACCATCATTAGTGGTGTTAGTTTATATAATATCGACATCGGATGAGGTATAAAATGGCTGTCAATATATTTTCACCGACAGCCGATGGCGTAAGTACTTTTTGTTCTACTCTTTGTATGTTGAAGTTGAAATACTTTATTGCAATGCCTGACTCTTTCTTTCTTCTTCTTTGGTGAATTGTAATACATATACTACAGATCCTCGCGGCTCTACTAGCTCCATTCTTCATGTCACTTGGATTCTTCATTTGGGATCATAGATGGACCTCGAGTGGTGCATCGGCATTTGCTTTAAACAGTAAGTTTTATGTATGATGTTTGTATATTCTGTGCACATCTTATGTACAAAACTCTATCGATGTTCTATTTGCTTCCACTCATCATTGGTATATACCTTTCTTCATCTCCACATCATAGTGTACAAATGCAACGTTGCATCAATAGGGTTTATTATAATGTGTTTAGTACGAGGTTTTGCAATTCCCCCATCGTCAGACAACATAGAAGAAGAGGACTCCGTCTTTACTACACAAAGTGTCGGAATGTTAATATTATCTTCCACTCTCGGTATTATAATTGGTGATGTATTGTGGTTAGAAGCACTACGACTATTAGGTGCCAAGCATGTTATTGTTATTGATTCATTAAAGCCATTCATAGCTGCTATTCTAGGCAGATTGGCGTTGGATGAAGTACTAAGGCCGCCAGCTTGGGGTGGTATGGTATTGACCGTCATAGGAGTTGGCGTTGTTAGTTTGGAAGAGCAACGATCGTCTGCACAAAAGGATAGTACTGATAATAATGGTGACAATGAAAAACCAATTGAACAAACAGAAGCCACGGATAGATTGGGATTTGATAATGAAGAAGAGGTGAATAGGACAAACATAGACAATATCGAAGAACATCTGAATAGCGATTCGAATCAGCAAATACCGATAGAAGACACGGCAGATAACAACACTAATACAAATGGGAAACGGATAATATATTTTTCCAGAGAATCATCAGTCTATAGACGTGGTTATATCTATGCCATTATCAATGTATTGGCTGATAGTTTAGGAAGTTTACTTACAAAACAATATGGCGTTGGTATGACTACTTGGTCGATTAACCTCATCAGGTTTGGATTTGCTGGTGTTGTACTAGTTTGTATATCTATTGGTATGAGAATACATGACCATTATTCATCATCACAGTCAATACAATCAGGTAGTATTGAACAAGATAATATTGACGAAACAATGAATAGAGAGAATGACACCAAGTTGCCGTATCCTCCTCCACAATGGTACAAATTACCAAGATTATCAAGTATAGGCTGGTTACAGATAACAGCAGGAGTTGGTTTAGTAACGTTTCTATGTCCAGCATTATCAAACTTTGCACTATTCCAAATTGCCCTCGGATTAGCGATATCGTTGGGCAGTATAGGACCACTATACGGCCTTCTACTAGACTGGCCTTTCAAGGGTAAACGACCAACGCTATGTGGATGTATAGGAGTGGTACTAGCTATTGCAGGAGTAGTGATACTGTGTGTCTGGGGAGTATGAAATCAAGTCCCCGCTTACCCTGAAACACATCATTTAAATATATCAAGTTTATTCTCATTATGGGCAGCTTAAAAGTGATGAGTTATTTGCTAACTGACTAAACCAACAGTACATGAGGATCTTTTGTACGTTTCCATAACACGTGAATCCCAATCTATCTCATCTGACCATTTTCGATAGGGATTAGACATAGCAGACGCCGCGGTCAACCACCCAATGAAAAGGAAATACTCAAATAAGTACTTAAAAATGTCCCAAAATGAACCAGCGGCTATTGTTACATTCAGAGACTGGATTGTTAATCAAGTCAAAGAAGATGCCGTCGACAAAGAGGAATATCAAGTATACTCTATTTGTGATAATGATATCCAAGAAGTTGAATCAATAAATAGTACAAAATAAATAAACAACACAACACATGATTCTTACATCCACTCACCGAACTGTAATTTGTACTAGCTGTGTGTATATTAACGGCACAGGCTCTGCCTTGTAACGAACAAGATCATCATATGTCCTCTGTAAATCAAATATACTACTACCAAACTCTTCTACTGTCCAATCATTGAATCGAAATGCTTCCTTCTTTACAAGATTGCCGATATAATCCTGAAACCAAGCAAGTGGTATAACATACTCAGATCCACACAGAGCTGAATTCTTAGGTAGTAGGATAAAATCTCGCTCTTCTTCTTTTAATAGTCCTGATGCTAATAAATGGCCATCGTATATATCGGATATACCCTCGTATAAGTATCTGACTGCAATACCGTGAGAAAGATTGACAAGTCGTACAAGTTCAGAACGTATGCCTCTAACTTCTTCCATACTAAAGGTAGTTGTTGTAGTTTTTTCTCCCTCTTCATTAGCATCATTATTATCGTCTTTGTCTTTGTCATTCTTCTGTAAATCGAACTTTGTCTTCCAAAGTATTCTAAGTGATATGTTGTGTATTGCTCTTTGCACATCGCCTTCTTTCTGTTGCACACTAGCCCATCGACCATAGCATGTTGATGTGTAGAACCCCAACATTAACCCCACTGCTGCTTGGAAGCGTTCACTTATAAATTCTAATATTTGTGCGAGCTCAAGTATATGTTGCGGCCAGTCATACTCTATACATTTCGATGCCGAACCATTTGTCATGACATAGCAAATGGTAAGCGTTATAGTTAAAAGAATCGTTGCAATGAGCAATTCTAGCCAAAGGACTTGCACAATACCTCCCTTCCATGTGAATATGGTCTTGAGCCAGTTGATTCCACCAAAAGGGTCGGTGTATTGGATTGTCATGTCAGCAGATTGCTCGCTCACTTGCTCATATGTCAGTTTTATTTTTATATCAAATTCTAATGTTACACTGCTTAGTTTTATATGTCAGTTTATATCGAACCGTTATATATGAAATGAAATGCCGCTATATAAACCAACCAATAGCAATTGTACAAAGCACAAAGCGGCCTTTGGTGGCCATATCAACATGAAGTAGGATAAGTCGTAGGATACCAACTATTTTGTGAGTAGGTGCGATTCATCGATTCATTGCTTCCTAACTAAAAATTGTGATCCGAAACAAACTCTACTCCGGCCTACAATCAATATCAACCTAAAGCTAGCATTGTAGACAAATGCTATATGCTATATGCTCATATGGATTGGATTATCGAGCCCGTAATCTAAATAGTAAATAGTGATCTCAGAGAACACAAAAATTGATATTATATCCTCGACTCAATTTGCAATCCAGACAAACCAATCAGCAATACAATATAACAAACACAAAGCAAATTAAAGATGTCATCAAAGAAGAAATCAACAACCTACTCAACCCTCCCCGATGGCTCCACACTCAAAGAATATACAACCGAACAAACCCATCCCGACAATACTAAAACAATAACAACTACCTCCATTAAAACATATAAAGTACTCAAAGTCCAGCCCGATGGTTCGAAAATTATTGAAAATATAAGTAGTACTACCACAACCACAAAAGAAGTTGATGCACCTATCGCACCCAATGTTATTGAAAAGGTTAATAATGGACTATGGGGTATATTAGGCTATACTCCTCAAGATTTAGCCAATTCTGCTAACAATCATGGTGGGGATTGTAATGAAAGTAGTACAGAAGACTCTCCATATGATGATATGAGTCAACCACAATTAAGTTATTCTGAAAGTTTATCACATGATGAATTTCGTGGTGAGGCATTAAATACATGGGGTGAGAGTTCCAAGTCAAAGCAACGCCGAAATAAAGGTCGACGTACTACTAACAAGGGTAGAAATCAGAGACCACCAACTTCATCACGATCATCTCGGGATAGTAACTCTTCACGATCAGGTAGAGAGAAGCGATTGGATACTTCTACACGTAGTAACAACTCTCAGCAGCAACAGCGTCAAGGAAGTAATAATAGAAGAGAGGAGGAACAAGTTAGGATACCAACTCCATTGCAATATAGTCAACATCAAACTTCACTATATAACCAACAAAAGCAGCAACAACAGCAACAAGTTATTCAGGGTGGTGGCAATAGTGTAGGGGGAGGTAGTAGAGGTAGTGGTGGTAATAACAGTCTACGTGGCAGTGGTAGTGGAGGAGGAGGATTCTTTACAAAGACTCATCCTACAAGTGGTAGTTACCATCCTAATAACAATAATAATATGATTAATCAAGATTTAAATTACAACAATAACAATGGTTATGCACCCCAACAACACCAGCAACAACAACAGCAGCTAGGTCAGCAACAGCAGCAAGGGCAGTATATGCTATACGAAGACAATCGTTGTTCGTTACCCACATATCAACAGCAAATGCAAGTTCAACAACAAAGTAGTCAAAGTCAACAGCAGCAAGTCATCATTGAAAATAAGAAATCAAGTAAATCTAGATCACTAATACGATCATTAACACCCAATCGTTCACGTGGTGGATCAAAAGCTGGAAGTAAAGGAAGTGGAGAGAGTGTTAGCAGTAGAAGAAGTTTCAGTAGCACAGGCAGCAGAAGGAATAAGATGGGGATTAGTTTGAGGTCTAGTTCGAGAGGTGGTAGATCCAACTCACAAACAAGAGGAAGACAAGGCCAGCGGAGTCAAGGTGGAGGAGAGACACAGTTAGATCCAGAAGTGATGAATGCAATTAGTATGATACGTAACCGTTCTAAAAGTCCTGTTCGAAGTCGAGGACTAGGTCAACAGGTAGGGATGAGAAGATCGGCTAGTGCCCAGCCACAGCGTAGTCCTTCTCAGTTTGCTCAGTTTAGCGGTGGTGGTCAGTATCAGCAAGGAGGAATGGGACAGCAAGGTTATCAGCAACAACAAGGTCAGCAGCAAGGTCAAGGTCAACAACAGCTCTTGTCAGAGGGTGGGTCACACTTTACCTCAGTGGCACAATCTATATCACGGCAGTTTACACCCACCTCTTCTCAAAATGGGTATCAACAGCAGCAAGGCCAAGCCGGGTTTAGACAGCCTCCATCACCAAGGAATCAAATGTATCAACAACATCCACACGATGGATCATTACAAATGATCTACAATCAAAGTCCCGGTGGAAGCTTCTCCTCACAGCAGCAGCAGCAGACTGTTGACTTTGACGGATTGCCATTGGGACAGGTTGCCAACCCTATCCAAGGTTGGGATGATTATCATGCTGATATGAGGGATGATATGTCATCATCTCAAAGGGGAAGAAGGCGAGGGTCCAAGTCGTCATCCAAGCAACAAGTCAAGGACTCGTCCAAGAAGAATGTCAAGAATAGCAGTAAGAAGCCACCAGCATCACCACTTGCAGCACAACAACCAGCTATACCAGTCAAGTATA
>Ga0214480_101066_pt1 | contig 12606 bp, 8 predicted proteins | sample M1_20Mar14CPVII9_3_FD_165042 | JGI IMG/M metagenome (GOLD analysis project Ga0214480, IMG submission 165042) | Marine eukaryotic communities from Monterey Bay, California, United States - M1_20Mar14CPVII9sort6BwellE17 | ecosystem: Environmental > Aquatic > Marine > Unclassified | place: USA... | reverse complement strand
GCAAAGCGTACCACTATATCATTATCGAGCGAGTCCATATCTCCACAGCCCACATCAGTTTTGAAAATAGTATCACTATGAGTAGTAGATTTTCTTTTCTTTGCATCAGGTTCCTCAGTGTTATTATCCATGATATATTGTTTCAATTTGTATTTGTACTGAGGAGCTCGTTGAGAATATTATAGAACCTTGACTTGAATACTTTCGATACAATATCTTTGCCTTTGCAATCACAATCAGAAACTGCAAAGTTAAAACACACAATCTTTGATTCTTCGTATCTGAATTATGTGAAACTATCAACGCCACCTACTAAAGCCACTTATTGTTGTACTTATTATCTTGAAAGTATAGAAGATAGGTGCTGCCGAGGCGGCGACGATGTTTCTATCACATTGGTTGTAACTAGGTTATCTACGCTAAGGAATTGGCGATCAAACGAAGATCTCAAAAGTTAGCGTTGGTACGATAGTGTGAGCAAAGTATGTCAAAGCAATCCATGAAGATTCATCCCCTTGTGTATTATAAGTGGAAGAAGATAATTACACAACGAGTCAGTATTGCAGATAGAGCAGGTTTTATTATATAACATAGGATACCACAAACGAAGAAGATTTAGAGACAAAGATCTATTGCCATCAATGGACTCATTCAATAATGATATAGTGATAAGATTTGCATCCTTCCTTTGCTCCAAGGACCTTGTTAATTTATCATTAACATGCCGACGATTCGGTATTAGTTATCTGCATGAGACAGGGTCATCTTTAATGGAAGATACCGCACATCAAATTATATGCAATGCAAAAGAACATGAGAAAGAAGCACTGCCAAAGATGGTTGATCAAAGTTACATTGAACTATACTCAGAACTGGAACAATACAGAGCACCACGTGTATTCGATCAATTAATCGGACGAGCAATATCAGATCCAATATGTTATGTTAATAACAACAAATCACATATAAAACTATTGGGTAATAAAAAGAAGACAAACACGGCAATTTGCAAACATGTCATGCGATCAGGACGGCATTATGCAACCTTTACAAAAGAGGGTGATGGTGATCTACGTATTGGTATCATTCGACCATTAAAGAATCGAGATGAGAAGGGATTAGAATCATTCGATCCAATGTACCCAGGTTACTTTCCCGACCTTGTAGATGAGAGTACAGAACGATGGGGATCAGCAAGTCATAATGGAAGTAATATAAAAGTAAACTACTGTTCACTCATGGTCGGTACTAGACCAGGAAGATGTTTCTGGCATGATTGGAATATAATGAATACATTAATGAAATGTAGTCAATGGAATGGTAGTGAAGGGTTTAATAATGGTGATGAGATTGGTATGCTATTGGATTTAAATATTGGTACACTTAGTATATATAAGAATGGACGCTATTTGGGTGTATTAAAAGATGGATTAGCGGGAGAGTATTGTTGGGTTGCTACTATGTGGACACATGGTATTGGTGTACGTATTGAAAAGGGGATCGTTCCTATATAGGATCGTAATAGTCTGGGTTATGGTCTATTATGATTAACAACTAAATTTTAATCTGTAGGAATAATTCCTCTTTCAATACAAACACTATCACCGTTTGACCATATACTTGCACACCAACAATATTCCCCAGAAAGACCATCTTTTATTACACCTACTTTACATCCATTGTTGTATACAGTAAGAGTACCAGCTTCTAAGTCCAGAAGCATACCTATCTTGTAAGGTAGTGAACATTCCTCAGTTACTTCTAATTCATATGTGTTTGTTTCATCAAAATCACTCCAACAACAGCGATTCAATCCACTCCGAGTTGAAACGAAGAATAATTCAGGACCAAATACCTCTAGTGCACAGTAGTTTACATTTGTATCTCCCCATCTTTCAGTCCTCGTCCGTTGCAATCTATTATAATCGTTCTCGTCGAAAGATACCTCTTTGAGCATTGGATCAAAAGATTCCGTCCACCAAAGGTTTGGTAGTGGTCTAATAATTCCAATACGGATATGGTCATCTGGGTATTCCAATATTGTAAATGTTACAAAGTGTTTACCCGCTCTCATAACATCATGATTGCAGATCGCTGTACTTGACCGTACAGTCTCTCCACTTCTATTACATATTATATGAGATTTGTCGTTGTCGATGTAGCATAGATCTTCACCAATCAACTGGTCAAATATACGTGGTTTTCTATGTTTTAATAACTCGTTGTACAGTTCAATGTAACTTTGATCAGCCATCTTTGGCAGTGCTTCTCTCTCTTCTTGTTTTGCATTGGATATAATCTGCTTGGCGGTATCCTCCACTAAAGATAAACCATCACCGTTACTACTACCGAATCGACGGCATGTATATGACAGATTAACAAGGTCTTGGGACTGTAGATACGATGCAAAGCGTATCACAATATCATTATCTAACGAGTCTAACATTGCTCATGTGATGTGTTAACTTTTTACAAACTAACGACCGATACACTCTAGAGAAGGAAGATATTCCGCAGCCCAAAACTAACACTACATATTAGTACTCTCTTCTGCTGCTCTCCTCTCATGTGAATGGCATCACCTTCAGTAGTAGCGATGAGGACTGAGTACGATAAGTAAGAGAGGTTTGTTTTGAGAGGAGATTGGAGAGTAGGAATTAATGGCGATCGAACGAACCCAGCCAAGCAGAGTAGTAGCTCGTGTGCCCCTCTAGAGAGAGTGCAGTCTGTGCTTGAGTGTTAGTTTGGGCGGCAGCCGCAAACAACAAACCTATACCCTGTTTTATTATCTCCGCTTATGATAGGTGAATATTAATAATTTTCACACGATAATTTGATACGAAGAGTATCCATACAACATTGTAAAGATTGTAAAAGATACACAACATCTTTTAGTAATCTATACATTTACTACTAACTACTAGCTCCTCCTTGCAATAATACAAATTGAATCTATATCATGAATAATAATAACAGTGAAGAACCAAAGTTGAAGAAAAGAAAATCTACTACTCATAAGGGTAGTACTACTTTCAAAACTGATGCGAGTAGTGGAGACATGGACTCATTCGATAATGATATTGTGATACGATTTGCATCCTATCTATGTTCACGAGACTTGGTTAGTCTCGCACTAACATGCCGCCGATTTGGTTTTGCAACTAAACATGATAAGGGTTTATCTTTAATGGAGGATACCGCACATCAAATTATATGCAATGCAAAAGAAGATGAGAGAGAAGCACTACCAAAACTATCTCATCAAAGTTATATTGAATTATATTCAGAGCTGGAAAAGTATAGAGAACCTAGGTTATTTGATCAATTGATTGGCAATAGCTTATCTTATGTAAATGATGACAAGTCTCACATAAAAATTGTCAGAGAGTGCAGTACCCCAGATAATAGTACAGCAATCAGCGATCATGTCATGAGAGCAGGACGGCATTATGCAACCTTTACAAAAGAAGGGGGATGGGTATATCAGTATTTCAATGAATTACGACAAGAGAGAACTGATAGTTGGGGTGATAGTACTGTTCATTACTGTTCACTCGCGGTAGGCAGCCGCGAATTTCATAATAATGGAAGATGCTTTTGGTGTGATTGGTTAAAATTCCGCGAAATCAATGATTGGGGATGTAGTGAAGCGTTTGAGAATAGTGATGAGATTGGTATGGTTCTGGACTTAGATGCCGGTACCCTTTGTGTGTACAAGAATGGACGGAGGTTAGGTATAATGAAGGACGGTTTATCTGGGGATTATTGTTGGGCTGCAACTATATGGTCACATGGTGAAGGAGTTAGTATTAAAAAGGGGACGATTCCTCCTATTTGAAGACTTTGTTGGACATTTGCATACCTAGGCAACTGGGCTACGAATGATATCTAATCATATACTAATATTACAATATTCTAATCTCTGTACATTATATGGAACTCCAACCCATCACATCATATCAACTTGCTCTCCTCTAAACCAAAACTAGATACTGACACCCTCAATCCATGCATACTCTTTCTCAAACATGGTGATATAGATATAAGACTTGGTCTCTCGCCGTGTAAGTCGGTGTATTCCTTGGCCATATGTATAGACTCGGCACATCCACGGAGTGTTTCACGTTCTACTGGTACATAGAACATATCATACACATCATCCTCCTCGTCGTCATCTTCATCTATATCATCATAGAATGAGGCACGTGTTTCACCATGTTCATCGGGCAGTAGTCGTCGAACGATTGTCAACACGCCACATATCGATGGACTCAACCCCACAGCCCGATGGAACTTTTCAGTATCAAACACAATACCATATATCTCTAAACTAATTGCCAATCGCTTAGCAAGGATATTCGCCTCACGTTTATTAATCGTACCATCACGATTCAAATCACTTTGTAATACAAGCTTCACCACATCTTGAAGAACGACCTGACGTATATTCTCCTTCATCGATGCTAGTAGTACTTGATTCTCTTGTACCAATGCAATCATTTGATCGACATTGCCTCCATTGGCTTTGACAATCTTTTCTAGTGCCGCGTTACTTTCTTGTATGTCTTCTACTTCCTCACGGAGATATTCAGTTTCGGCAACTAGTATATCAATCTCTCGTTGGAATCTTCGGGCTAAGTCTTTCATACGGTTGATTCTCTTTCGTAGACCTGTCGTTTTGACGGAGGATGGGTAGAGGAACGATGGCATGTAAGCAGGATGCCTTATAGATGCAAAGCAAGACCACACATATATCAACATGAAACAAATACAAAACTTACCAGGCATATGTACCAATCTCCATTCACCAACCCATACCATAGGCGTCACGGCAGCAACACTAATACCACCAGCCACACCCACCATTACCGTACTAGCCGCACCCAATCCATATATAGTCATACTACTAATAAATGCCGCAATATATGACCCAATACCACAAGACGTTATTAATATAACTAATGCTAATTTCATTTGATCACTTGATGTCATTTTATAATTTGAATCTGATTCTTCTATTATTGTTGCTGAACTTGATGATGGTTTTGTTTCTTTAGTTTCAGTGGATGATTGGCCACTGCTTTGATTATTGGGTTTGACAACATCGTTAATACCATAATCTGATACTTCACTTTCGGTACGTGTCCAACCAAGTTGATCGCCATACATACTAGACGTTGATGAATGTAAGTTATCAATCTGATAGGTAACCATACTACTATCGGCTGACATGTTTGATAGTTGTCTTGATAATCTCGTACTATAGATAGAAAGAGAGAGTAGATAAGAAGGAGGATGAGATTAAATAATGGACTTTGCAAAAACTGAGCAGCACTAGCACATAATTTAACACTCAAGCATAGACGATTCGATACATCAAACCCCCTAACAACAATAGCAAGACCATTTCCGACCACGCGGTATACTCTCGATACACAAACTATTGCAATCAATTGCAAAAGAACATATCTTATGCACAAAAGTCTATCACCTAATCGTACACCACACTTCTATTATCTTACCTCTGCTTCTGTATCTGATTAAGTTTATACCGTCTACTACTTCTTGAATCTCTATATGCACTTCTTCTACCGGTACTACCTCGTCTATGTTGTGTACTCTCTCTTCCTTTTTGTTGGGGCGGTGATTGAGTAGCAACAGCTTGGGTTGCAAATGCCATATTTATATCTCGCTGTTTCTGACTTGTCGTACGATTATCAGTACCGTGGGGTAATAGTGGTGAGGAGAGGTCAGATGCTGCTTCTGATGAGCTCTTCTTTTCAAACCAGTTCACCATAATGCTATAATAATGTTATTATGTCACTGTATTTATTTTTTAATGTTTACTATTGCAGTAATGAGTTTATAAACTTAGAACTTAGAACTATATACTACTATTACTGCTTCTTTTTGTTGTTATTGTTGTTAAATGCTCCTGCTCGTGCGGAGTCGCCGGCCTAAGACCATCTTGCCGCTTGAGAGATTAATAGGTAGGGGAGATCATGAATCATGATCACACTTAAGATGGGGGGTGGGTTCCTTTTAGTTTATCAGTCTACGTGTCGACCTCTTAACCCAAGAGATTATAGCTTGCGAAGTCTTGCCGGGCATATCAAAACATCTTATCCGGTATTTGATGTTTGGTTGCATATCGTATGTCATATGTAGGTAGATACTCAGAGAAGTGAGATCAGTGAGATCAAGAGCAAGAGTATCTAACGTGCACGCGAATATAAGTAGTATTATGCTACTACGTCTCATAAGTATTGATTACGGAGGTTTGTTGCAATAGAGTAGTATTATAGTCGTCGGGTCGATATTTGATGAGAACACCAAAAAACTTTGTCAAATAGCCATCTCTAGAGTGAGAAGAGCAGCAGCAAGTAATAGTAGACGTGCAGAATATATACTCATATAGTACATATTGATTATTGAGGGTTACAATAGTTTATAGCGTCGTCGGTCTTTCATATCGGGGCCGATATTTGATTGAGAACACAGAAAAAGTTTGCAATTGCAAGGAGTTACTTTACTATTCTTCATATATACAAATAAACAAACAAGATGGTAAAACTACGTAAGAAAAAGTCTAAACAACCACCACAATCTCATCATCCGGGTCAAATACCAACCCAATTCCTCGATAATAACACCACTGTCTTGACACAAGTTGAAATAATCGAAAAACGCAAGAGAGATGGAAAGTGTCCATTGTGTGGTTTGACACAGACTCATAAGAAACCATTCTTGGGTATGTTGAAACCGTTGGTACGTATGTTGCATTTGTTGTATTGTTTGTTTGTGGCGGCGGGTATATGAGAATTAGAGAGAAGAGCACATATCTTGTGTGCAATTTCTCAGGCAAAGGGTATGATGTAGTTGAAGAGTGTTTACATAATTTCAGGGTATTCGGTGGTATTATCTTTAGTTTATATTGTTCGGGGTGTATTTTGTTTGTTTGGTAAAAGAAATTTAGATATGTCTGCTTGAGTTTATGCATTTCTAACATTCACAATACACTTTTCAATCTGCCTACTGCCTTCTCAAATACATAGACAATACCAAATCAAGTATACAAAGGGAAATGTTTAAAATGCATGTCAATGATGCAAGCATGTAATGAATTGAATGAACCATATAATGACAGGAGAGGATCAATTGCAATGCCTAGTCCAACGGCAGTAATGGGAGATGGTCATATGGATAGAAATCAATCTCATTACTCACCTGGTAGTGGTATGAATGACAATGTTAGTATTAATCAAAGGGGCGTGGATGATAGTGGTAATGGTCAGGAGTATTATCCCCGCGATCCTCGTGCTATTCAATGTGAAATGGGAAGAGGAGAGCCTCATTCAGCAGCCGCCGGAGCGGGGGAATACTTTGATCAACAAAATCAACAACAACATCCAAACGGTGTACCAACCCTAGTAGGATCAGCAGTATCAGGAGGGTTTAGAGATGACGTATCCGTAATTAGTATGGATCAAACTATAATGACAAATGATTCAGGTGGATCTATGAAAAGGAATGAGGCTGAAATGAGTTTAGGTAAAATTACAGAAGATAATGAAATGAATAGTAATTCTCAAGAAAAGATGGACAGGGGTGATAATTTTACATATAAACGATCAGCATCGTCGAATGGTAGTAGTAGTGTTGCCAATAATAAACCTGGATGTCATTCAGTTGGAGGGGAAGAAGCGGGGAGATATAATCGTTTATTGGAAAGAAAGGCTGCCGCCGCTGCTAATGTGTCGCCTCCTACTTCCCCGGGAGGGTCTAGTGATAAAAAGGTATCTTCCAATAAGGATGACACTACAATGCCAACGAGAGGAGCTCATTCTGTTGCCGCCGAAGATGGGGGTAGATATAATCGTCTATTGGAAAGAAAACTTGCTGGTGGATCGGATGCTAGAAGAGGTGGTGCTGGTGGTAGTAGTCAAGCACCGCCCCAAGCTGTTGCACCCTCGTCACCCCGGTCACATCCCAACAACGATACTATGTCAGCAGCAAGAGGTGCTCACCCACTTGATCGATCTGAAGAAGGGAGATATAATCGTCTGTTGGAAAGGAAACTCGCCGGAGATACAAATCATGTCCACTTTAAGGACACCGATAATAATGACAAAGCCTCCCCATCGACGAGACCTCAGCCTACCCGTGATATGTCCGAACGTATTCGAGAAAAGTTGGCGTCTTCATCTTCTATTGGCCATGTCCGATCTCATAGTGAGGGCAATACTGTGTCACCATCACTTACGAGCCCTAGCCAGGGACATGTTAGATCATTAACATCAGATGCCACAACCACAACGAATAGTGATATAGCAAGGAATCTATCCCGCTTAGACGAACAAGAAGAAAAGAGACGAAGAAAGATAGCAGAGCATGATGATATGATGTCTAAACGAACAATGAGTAGCGAAGAAGCACAAGATGACTTCCATCGACGTTATTCAAAGAAAGTTGCTAGTGCCGCCAAATTGGCATCCTCTTCCGTCGATGATAGTACAAGGTCAGCAGATTCAAGACCTGGTGCACAGAGTGTTGGCAAGGATGATAAGTACATTAGTCTATTAGATCGGAAGTTAGCAGGCTTGGATGTAACTAACAACGATACTCATCAAAGGGATAAGGTACCCCCACGTCAACCAACTACTGAATCATCCATGTCAACTGAGAATAAAGCACGGAGAATAGTAGATGGATGCTCTCGTTGTGGCGAGTTAATAGACGTCTTAAAGAAATTCTCGAATGATAAACCTGTTGTACTGATGGCTCTTGAGAAACTCAGAGATTGTTTGTTGGTCTCCCACGGACTAGTTGGAGAGTCAGAAGATTCAGATGGGGTATCAGTTGGTTCATACATCGATTTTGAAACTCAAGTCGAGACTATGACTAATTGGGAATTAAAGAACCATGGATGGGCAGAAGTTATGATGATTGTCCTATCAGCTAACTCGGATGTCATTATTCAATCTGAAGTCTTGCAAACATTGTGGGTGATTGTTACCCTCCCTCCACGCTACACTTCTGACCTAATATATGCTGATATGAAACAAATCGTATCAACCATGGAAACACATAACAAGGAAGAAGCTATCCAAGAATATGGATGTGGTCTCCTTGCTTATTTAGCCGCGAGTGTGGATACTCAAAGGGATTCTCTTCGGCTGCTCGGTATGTACAATGGGAAGTTTATTCAATTATTGATGACGGCATTACAATTTCAAGGCCAGAGGGGTATTGTGCAAGTGAATGCCTTGAAAGGGCTGTTCTTACTTTCATCAGAAGCCAGATTATTTGATCCTACAGACTACTTCTCGAATAAGATGGGTCTGTATGCTGTGATAGATGACCAATGGGGAGGAGACCCATCCGTAAATGCTACCACAAATGTTCTACAGACCATGAAACGTCATCTGACTAATGCAAATGTTCAGATACATGGGAATAAGTTATTACATTCTATATTTGCCCCAGATGCCATTCAAGATCAAGAAGTTGTTGATATACTACGTGGATTGACATTTCAACACATTGAGGCAGCCATGACACATCATCACAAATCACAAGCCTTTCATGAATCAGCCGTGTGTCTCCTCTCTAAGATGTCATGCTCGGGACGTGATTCAAGGTGTCGTGAGGCTTTCCTACGTGTCGTAGTTGAGAGTATGAAGGTGTACAAGAACTCAAGCATCATTGCATTACACGGGTGTAACTGTTTGGCATCCATGTGTGCTAGGTCTGAAACGTTATTAGACTCTCAACCTGTGGCTGATAGTATACCCCTAATCATTACACTCATGAGCACCTTCCGAGACCACTTTGCTATCCAATCAGAAGCATGCTCGGCACTAGCTACACTCTGTACATTCTCACCATCCAATAAGGAACGAGTACATCACAATGGAGGTATCGATGCAATCTCTCGTGCCTATGATACATTTAACGCGAATGAAGTCACCAAGGTTAGAGCCTGTGTTGCCTTAACCACCCTGGCAGTAGATCCATTCACCTTATCAGATATGGAAGCAAAGGGAGTGATAAGCAAGTATGAAAAGCTATATGAAGAGGGAGAACAAACCATGCCTCCTCAACTGAAACATTCTATCCAAGGCTTACTCGCCTTGGCATTAGACGGAAATAATACAGATCGTAAATTTGTGTTCCGTGAGGATATGAACGAGGAGGAAACAATAGATTGTCTTCGGGCAAATCTTAGAATGATATTCACGCCAGAATTCACACCAAATAGAGCTACTTATTTGTGTTTGAACACCCTCCGGTCAATCAAGGTATACCCAGAGTCTGTCAGTATTCATGAAAACGGCTGCAAACTACTTGCTTGTCTGTTTGATTTAGCATCCGATGATGGTACTATATATTCTCAAGGGGGTATAATATCAGAGGAGTTAGGAATTATACAAGAGTTGACAACATCCTTGGTACAACATAAGAACAATCCCGAGGCCGCCACTGCCATATTATCAGCTCTTCAGAACTTTTGCATCTTGTTATTAATGTTGGAAGTGGAAGATTACTCATTCACAAATCTAGCAACCAATGATGACTTAGCTAGATGCTTGAGTATAGAGATTAGTATCCTTGATATATATCATGACAATGAAGACGTATTGGAACGAGTAACTGGAGCAATATGGGCTCTGTGTAAATTAGCATTATCAGATGACATTACCAACAATATCGGGTTAATAGTTGGGATTATCAATCGGTTCCCTGGTAGTGATGATCTACATATACATTGTATCGGTATACTGGGATTGTTCTTCTCCGTGTCAAATGATATCATGAGTTTTATCAATGCTGAACTCGTCACGGCCCTTCTTAGATTCATCGAAGACTCTGCTGATAATGTAGATGCTACTGATATGATTGATTCAGCTGTCAACATTATTCTCGCCCTTTCCAATAAGGGATATACTGCAAGTAAGTTTTGTTCGTTGGCAATGTATACTACTTATATCTATGCCATTGCTGATCTCATTCCTCATGCCTCTCGATAGTTACAACTCTTCTTAGCAATGAGCAGCTTATTCCAGCAGTCGTCGGGGCAATGTTTAAGTTCCCAGATCGAGCATCTCTACAAAGTGCTGCCATAGACATCCTATCTAACGTTGCCTTGGACAACTTCCTTAGGCAGGATGTATGTCAAAGAGGAGGAACGAGCAGGATTATCTCTGCTCTAGACAACCTTAAGCTTAAGCAAGATCCGACAGTCGTTTGCAAAGCTTTTGCCGCTCTTTCCAACCTAATTAGTGGTGCCTCTGTTGAAGTCCTTCAAAATCAAGACCTACCAGCCCCAAAGATCTTCGTCCAAGCAATGGCGGCACATCCCCAGAACCTACCGATTCAAGTTGGTGGATCTTATGCATTGTGTAAGTCAAAGTATCGTCAAAGTGTGTATTGAAAAAGGTATCCTCTTTGATATCCTTCTGAATCTCATCTACTTAGATACTTGTTCACTAACCATCAAACCCTTCTTCCTTCCTTACTCACAAAACATACTAGGGGCACTATCTGCAAGGGATGACTCATTTAAAGAACACATTGTCAATAGTGGTGGGATAACTGCCATCGCTGAGGCCATGACTCGATATCCTGCATCAAGACAAATGCAGGCAAGAGGCTTTGTTGTCATGTGGAGCTGTGCCGCGGGCTCCGGGGTGCCTAAATCGCTCAAGGTCAGGGTAGGCCAGTGTGGTATTGAACCAGTAGTGAATGGTCTAAGTAATCATATAACATCCGAGAAGGCCTGTGAAGATGCGTTGGGCTGCATTAAGTGCTTGTCTACCGTACCCCAGAATAAGGAGTTGATTGATGACAGAGCTGTGGATCTGATATATGCCTGTATGCTACTTCATTCAGAGAACTCCACAGTTGCCAAGGCCGCCTTGGCTGCTTTATGTAACGTTAGTGTTAACGTTGATACCAATCAAGTAACAGAAATCACCAAAGAAGATCTTGATGCAATAGTTCTCGTCATGAGAGCTCATCAAGATGTCAAGGTAGTTCAAGAATCAGCCATCATCCTTCTTAGAAACTTTACCTTCTTTTCCAGCAATGTTGAGTTAATGGCGGAGACGCCATTTCTAGTGAACCTTGTCCGCTCAGCCATGGCTAAGCACAACGATCTCTTCCTAGGACGAGCGGAGGAAATACTTCGTTGTCTTCCAGAGCCGGGTCAGTAGATGATTGAGTCCAATAGATATATAATAGAAGAAACATGTAAATATTAACTGTTTGATTAGAAAATGTGTTAACTATAATGGTGACTCTATCATAATACTCCCTTAAAGTTCTTTCTCATCATCAGAAGAGTCGTCGGAGTCGTCCGAGGATTCCTCCTCATCATCGTCGCCGTTCATCGTGTCCAATATAGCTTGTTCAAGTTCAAGCGGTTCTACACCCGAATAACTTTGAATTGTCCCACCAGGAGATACAACATAGTATGTTGCAAAGTTCCATGTGATCTTAGGAGGACCTGCCTTTGTCTTTAAATAATGGTAAACTGAATGAGCATCAACACCATTAACATCAACTTTGTCCATCATTGTAAACTCTACTCCTTTCTTTTGTGCA
>Ga0214480_101063_pt1 | contig 12626 bp, 9 predicted proteins | sample M1_20Mar14CPVII9_3_FD_165042 | JGI IMG/M metagenome (GOLD analysis project Ga0214480, IMG submission 165042) | Marine eukaryotic communities from Monterey Bay, California, United States - M1_20Mar14CPVII9sort6BwellE17 | ecosystem: Environmental > Aquatic > Marine > Unclassified | place: USA... | reverse complement strand
TGGTACAAGTGTGATGGTTGACATGTTGTGTGTAAGTAGTACTATTATTGATTTGCAACGTAGCTTTGCCGTTTGTAATGAGATGTGATGATTGATTTATGTGTTGATTGCAATGAACAATGAGAACACAGGCATGCACGGTTGAACGGATCAATAGTGCTGAGAAGATTTGAACTATTCCTGGTCTTGATGAGCCCGCGACTCAAAGGATACCGACATATCTCTGAAGCAAGGAAAGGTATAATAGTTTAGCGGGAGTTTCGCCCATTGCATGTAGATATGAACTAGAATACATACAACAAACAGATCAGCGATGAGTAGCACTTTGATACAGTCAAGTTAATTTATCGTAGGATACGATGAGTAGGGATACGTAGCGCCTGCAAGTCATCATAATATTGTATACAACTAACATGTTTCATCAACTGATCTAATATCAATCCAATCATTTTCACATAGCGCTTCTCATGCTAGCATATCTGCAGGAATCCCAATTTGTAGTTTGTTTGATGGAGGCTACTCGGTACCAGCCTCTGTTGAAAAAGTTTTTGTTGTGTCTTATATCTTCATTTGTCGTTGCTGCTTATACTTTCAAACTTAGAAGTCAGGAACAGGGCATGATCCTGGGATGAAGTGATTTGAAACAAGTCCAGCAATACCAATCATGGCCAATCTACCATTCTTAAGTTCCTTGATACGTAATGTCTCCTGTGCCTTAGCATCTGCTGGCCAAAGATTGGCATAATCTACGGCTGGGTCGGCATCTCCTAGGAATGACTTACCCTCCATCTCTTTTTGGTACTTCCAGTTCTCAAAGACACCACATAGAATGATGAATTGAGCCCACCATTGAGGATCGGCTTGCATAATAGCATCAATTGGGTCAGTGGTGGTAACATCCTGTGAGTCGAATGTACCGAACACCTTAGGTGCGAACCATCCTACGGTGGCAAGCATGGCTGACCGTCCATTGGAAAGTTCAGCTCTGCGGGCCCAGTCGGTTGGGACATAGTCACTAAGGCCAAGTGGATCAAACTGAAGAGACAGAAGTATAGAATATCATAAGTTAGAGAGTGAAGGTGCGAAAAAATACATTTGCATTTTATAGGCTTTCGACATAGACCCTGATACATCCAGAAGATCCTTTCCCATTATATCAACTGATCACCTGAAAAGCATGTATTCCAATGCTATCCACGTATATACGCTATCGATGAATAACAGAGCATAGAGGACCAAAGGATACCGTGCCAAACTAATATTAATATATCAAATGAAAAAGATACACTTACCACCTTGTTACCAGTCTCGGGTGTGACTCCAATCATATTGTCAAGTTCGGCGGCATAGTTAAGTGATGACTCGACCTTGCTAACAGGAGCAGGTGCGAATGCAGCAGCAGAACTAGCAATGATGGTAATGGCGGCGATGGATTTCATTTTTTAGTAAGTCTAAAGTGAGGAAAAGAGCATATGATATGTTAGTAAAAACAAAATGAGATATCACCAAGTTCCTCCTCTTAATACATCCCCATAAATCGCAGACTCGATAAATAGTCGACCCGGAAAGCTTCAAAAGCTCCCAACGATTTGCAAAGTCCCCTTCCTCTATTATTGCAAAATAGGAGAGAAGTTGATATCAATTTTATAGTCTTTTATAGTCTTTCGACACCTAATTTTCCACTCTATCCAAGCAGCATATAAAATAGCTTCATCTACTTCGATATTATCCAAAAATAGCCGTCATTGGCCTCTCATACGCCCGACGGCCGCCATGATCCTCACGTACCTTTTTCACTAACAAATGCACTCAAATAGAAAACGTGTTCAGCGGGGGGCTACTTGAAGAAAATCTTCGGGGCCCTATTGAATGCGCATAGAAAGTATTTCGGGCACCCCCGAAGCCCCCATGGATTCATCTCGTCTTAAGAGGTTTTCAACATGAAAACTGATAATACATTGTTTGATTTGTTTGTTTGTTACAATACGATTTGCAATAGCCTCACTTTAATAACGTCAAGGACATAAACAGGTGAGTCGATAGATGAATTGATGGACTGATGTGGGTATGTTTTTGTATTGCAAATCGCCGGCCGACGATATGCGTGGGCTGCAAATATAAATTAAGGTGCACCTCTAGGAGGCTGATTTGTTGATGGGTTTAATGGTTTAATTAGTTGTATACTAAATACTAATATCAAATCTCCTCTCAGTGCCATGAACAAATCGTTGCAAATCATCTCCGTTTTACTAATTGCTGCAATCGTCCAAAAGAAACAGTATACAGCTGAAGCAGCAGCACCAATTATATCATCACTATCCGACCTACCCTACAATTCAGATAATCGATTAGAAAAACACATCTTTGCATACCCCACAGGTAAATGTGCTACAATAATTAATGAAGAAACTTCTATACACGATGGACAATGGGGACATACCTTTATGGAATTAGATGGCGAGGCATACACTTCAGTATTTGGTCATTTAGATGTAGACACAACCAAAGGCGTACCCAAAGAGGCACAGACATTCCATGATTGTACAGCAGTATGTTTAGAAATGGGTACACCAAAATCAGTGGTGGCACGTCCATTACCACATCGATATTGGAATAAGGGTACAAAAAATGATGAAGAGGAGATTATACCAATTCAAAGTATTGAACGATTTCTAACAAGTGATTCATGTGGTCAAGTTGAGTATGGTTTTATTAATTATCATACCAATATTATTAAATTATATTGGATTGGTAATGACGGTAAACCACTCTTTAATCAAGATTTAGGCGTTGGAGAACGTGAAACATCCTTCATTACAACATTTATTGGACATACATTCCACTTTTATGATAGTTTACCAAATGAAGATGATCCTACCCAGAATGAATTAATGTATGTATTAAATGTTGAAAGTCATGGCGTGGTTGGTATTAAGAATCATAAACAGCCATATGTACATCCATCAGGTGTTGTGAAGGAGGTTGAACGAACTATGGAAAGTGAGTGGAAACGTCATTTGAAAGTAAAACGTACCTTTAGTCCATTGGGGTTTGACAAAGGACGCTTACCCGATGATATGTATGCAAGTTTATCTTCGTATTATTATAATAATCGTAGCCCGCCACACAAGGTATTAGAGGAATGGGGAAGACATAAGGGTGTTTTTGTGAACTATTGGGAAACGGATGTTAACTTTATACAGATACCTTGGCATCTTAAGAAACGATGGCAGACAAGACTTTTGAGATTAGTGGAGGCGTGGACGGGTGTTGAATTGGATATTACTGATATGTATGGTATGAGAGAATATACCAAGGGTGCAAGATTGTTAACACACGTTGACAGGGAGAGTACACATGCTGCTAGTTTAATTGTCAATATTGCTCAAGAGGACGTAGTTAAGCCATGGACTGTTGAGGTATACGACCATGCAGATCGTTTACATGAGGTAGTAATGGAGCCGGGAGATATCGTCTACTATGAATCTGCAAAATGTTTACATTCTCGAAACACACCACTTGAAAGTGGTACCTATATCAATTTGTTTACACACTACAGACCCGTTGATGATCCTGAATGGTACCGTCGAGCTAATCCTGAGGGAACTCCAGCTCAACTAATAGATGTGGGCAATTGCAAACTGACGGGAAAGATAGATCAATACAGTCAAGGTGCAGTGACATGTGAAAAGTCAGCAATTGGTCCACATCTTTCTCCAACAATGTTCAAGGCGAATAATTCAGCTGATTTGTTCCAATGGTGGAAAAGTGTTGGACCTGAAGAGACTGTTTTAGATACATCTGATGCTGATGATGATTATGTACAAGAGTCATCATCAGATGATGAAGAAGAAGAGTCTTCATCTGATGATTATGAAGGAGGAGATGAGTTGTAATCCAAGTAGAGTAGTCATTGCAGTTTGATAGTATTATATCTCTTTTAATCCGAGCTTATATATTATAAGTTACATGCTGTGGTATTTAGCTTTCTATCTAATCTTTCATTTTGCTTTTGATAGATGGTAACTCCAACCCCAATGAATATGCACCACAGAAGTTGAAGATCATGTGTAAGATACAAACCGATGTGATATCGTTTGTAACAGCATACAAAATCAACCAAGATATACTCATAAGTTGGAGCTCGGGTAGGCCTCTTTTATAGAAAGTTTCATCAGCTCCTTTCTTAAAGTGTAAAGGGAATACATGTGGCATCCAAAACAAGGAATGAATTGGCCCTGCAAAGGATGAGAACATAAGATAACCCAAGATTGGTGATAAATAAACACTGCAACTACTTCCTGTTGCAAAGATCAATTCACTCAACCATTTGGAACCTAGATCATACATTGCAATATATATCATAGTCTCGGCTATCCCATTACCGATTGAAAATATCATAGATGCCGTTATACTTCTTTGTCTACCATGTGTACTATACAACGATAGGAATCTTGGTATAGCAATAGCACAAGTTGAGAATAGACTGAACATATGTGCATATGTGAATGTCTTACTAGTAACAATTGTTGATGTTGACCATGAGGGGATATAATCGAAGTGAGTACCAATAATCATTCCAGCTGTCCAATATAATGACATCCACATCCATCCTTTGTTATTATTTGGTTGATGGGGAAGTACCTCCTTTCGTTTTTGCACCTGAATCTCTTTTTGTAGTTCTACCATGGTTACGTCTTGTATAACCTTCGATCTTATGTATATAATCATCAACTAATCATTTGCTGGAGTAATGGCGTTAAGGAAGCTGGCTATCTATGGATGATGGCTGACATTGGCGTTGCAACATAAAATAAGATAAAATAGCATGCAGTCTTTTTGTTTGAGTATGTTGTGACGGATACCGTACCATACATTTTGACAACTATCAGATTGGCGTTGCATGTAAAAAATAATGTATGCAGTGTAATATGACTCATATAGCCAGCAGTTCACGGATAGAGGAAAGTAAAAGGTATGTTTCAATTATTGATACTAATTTATGAGACTAGTCCAGCCAGAATATCGTCAGTGTTGATATTTACACAATGCTTGTAGTCTTGTTTTACTTTGTCTAACACTCGTGTCATCATTGCCTTGTGACTGTCACGACAATGCTTCAACATATAACTCCAGTGCCGTTTACATTGATATTCATTTATACCTATCGCTGCAGTAATCTCATCCCATGGATAACTGTTTGTCATTCTCCTAAACATCTTCGTCATCATAACTTCTTCCTTTTGTTCTGTCCATGTTGGATTCCATTTATCTAGTAAAGTATCAATACCTTCTTCACTTCCCAATCCATGCTCCTCTACTAAGGACTTTTCGTATTGGTCAGTAACTGGATTCTTTGGATTGTTAACAATGAAACTCCCAAGATATGCAGTATACGAATTCTTACTCTCGTCCCCTTCTTTATCGTTTGTGGTTGATTTAGACTGAGACTGTTGTTTTGGAATAATAAACCTGGCTTTGCGTGTTAATGTAATGGGTTTGGTGCGATCAAACCCATTAGGGAGAATCTCAGTTGGAAATGAGGTTTGATCATCTGACTTCTCGATTGTTGTTTCACTATTTCGATCAGGTAGAAGACCAGACTCTACCACATCACTCATGTTCAGGTGTTGATTGTCTTCTTCTTCTGATCGTTCGTCAACATTCAATGCATCATTCATATCCGCAGTATTAACTATTTCATCATTGATTGCTGTTTCTTCCTCATACATATTATTGTGATAATCTTCAATTTCCTTCTGACTAAAATTGGCACGACGTAAAGACTGTAGAGTTTCAACATTGATTAGTTCCTTGTGTTTTGATAGCCAATATGGCAAGCGGAGCATGAATGGTACTTCTTCTGACTCTCCTTCTCCAAGACTTCTCTGTAAGGTAGACCATTTTACTGACAATATACTAGTTGACACTTCTCGTAATAAACCACAGTCCTTCGCTTTGTCCCATTGAATAGATCCATTAGAAGCAGTATACATGTATGCACGTTGAATCATCACAAATGTTTCTTCAAGACTGAAAATAGTTGCCAAAGACCGCTCAGTATTGATAATCAGCTCATTGTTTGTAATCTTGGTATGTATTTCATCCAACTTGGCTTTGATCATCTCATTAACAGCATGAATAGATTCAACATTGGTGGAATTGTTAGTCTGTATCTCCTCTCCTCGCATTGTTTCATATGCAGCTAATGTGGGAAAGTTCAACACACACTTCAGGTTAAACTCGATCATTGCCTTATCAGCTGCCATTGCTGCATCAGTTTTAAATTGATATGTACCAACATGGGCTCTTTTGTTAATATGAACAAATGCTTCCCACTTGCCCTGTCGTGATTGAGCAACATTTTGTAATTCCGATATAGATCGTGGTGCTGTGATCTTGGCAGATTCCTTATCATATTCATCCTTCTGTTGATTAAAACATTCATTAACCCTTGATTGAATACTCTGCAACACAATATTCTCATCAACACTACCTAGTATAGCACTGTTGTTGAAACTGTACCTTGTTTTCTTGCTATTGAGCTCCTTCCGACGTGCTAATCTCCACTCCTCCTCCGTATCATAAGTAACATTTGTAAGTCTTCCGTTAGTAATTGCTGGGTATAATTGTTGTTTCTTCTTAAAATAACTATCATGACAACGTGCCGCATCACTAAATAATTCGAAAGTACCAAGTTGTTTGTTACCAAACTTGGTTGTATAAGCTTTGCAATTCCTTGTAAGAAACACCGAATGTGGTAATTTAGGATGATCCTTCAAGAATTGTTTCTTCTGATTATCATATCGTTCCTTATCATCGGCGGCCTTTGCCTCGAATGGTGCTTTCTCATCACCAGTCAAGTTTTTGTAATCATTTCGGAGTAAAGCTGCTAACTTGGTCTGGTTTGTGTTTTTTAATGCTTCATCTGACTTTCTTTTTCTTTCGATTACTTCTTTATCTTGTGTATAGAGCTCAATTGCAGTCGTATTAGGCACTATATTAGATGCATCAGGTATGATATAACTTTCTTCGTCCGCGTTGTTCAGTAGATTTGAGGTCGATGCCGTTGTTTTAGGCTGATTCTGTTTTTTGTTATGGTCATCCGTACATTTTTTGGGCTTGTTTCCTTCTGATAGTGGCATACCCTCACACATATCAGCTTTCATACTTGTTAGTTTGATATTACTATCCAAAGCAGCAACTTGTCGACGTGTTTGTACCCCAGTTGGTGCTTTTATTGCCTCGCTAATTGCCGAGGACTTCCTGGTTGTTATTACTTCCACACTTGCAATCGCCGAGCTAGCACTACTAATATCGCCACCGATAATATCTGATTTAATATCTTCCCAAAATGGTATAATGTTAGCAGCAGCATTGCGTACATTTCCTTCAACATCTAATGATTTATTAAGCACAAACTCTATATCCTGGACAAATCCGGATACATCATCATCATATTGTCCTCTCATAATATCAAACTTAATTGACGATAAATTCAAATCCATTTCCATGGATGGGCGATCCATTAGCATATCAACTAATGCTATGAGTTTATCCCGAGTATTGTTAACTTGCTGGTGTATGCTACTGCCACAAGCTACCGTAGATGAAGGTGGTTTACTATGACTCATTAATAATGTCTCGCCACACTCACGAACATCATCACTGTTTGATAATTTAACACGTGCAACAGATGGTGTAGTAATATCATCATTTGCAACACCTCGAAGTACTTGCAACGGATCGGATGCGGTAGTAAAGGGAGGGTTATTACCATTCAATAAAGTATTATCTTCTTGATCAAAATCAAATTCAACACCAATGTCTGATAAGGCATATGCCTCTAACTCTAGGTTGGAATAAACAGTATTTGATTGGGGTGGCTGTGGCTCATGCTGTTCCTCTTCACGTTTTAGTTCCTGGTCGCCCAATTGTGCAGATGCACTGAGCGGTCTTTTAAGTGCAGCATTAGACATTGGTACGTCAACATTATTATTACTTGGGATATTGAAAGCTGTTGTTGACAAATGGGATGATGCCTTAATTGTTGCTTTCTTCCTACGCCGGCGTACACGTCTGCTGCTCTTGTTTACATTGGTTTGTGTTGTTGACATAGAGGTAGGGGCAGGGGGTAATGAATCATCATCAGTAGTTTCTTCCTCCTTTTTCACCTGTGTACCATCTTCCTTTTTCACTTGTGGTAATCTCAATCGCCTTGACTGCCGTGTATCACTTGTAGTGTCTGCTTTTAAATTATAATTCTCTTTTTTTTCAATTAGATCTTTTGCAATACATTGTTTTTGTAAATTGGATGTCCATTGGATATAGATATAACCTGCTGGGGCAGGTGTCTGATCATCCTTGGGGATAAGCTCTTGTGCTGGTTGTACTTCAGTAGATTCACGGGTGTGTTTAACCATGTGCATATCACCTTTTTTCATACCTTTAGGAATAGCCCATTTATTTAATATACCATTACCCTTATCATCTTTATGCGGTATAAAGTCGTCATCATCTGCTTCATTATCGGTGGGGATATTAGATTCAGGATCTATGTTACTACTGCTAACAGCTAGATCAGGGATAGGTGGTGGATTACTATTGTTTCTTGACATGGTATTGAAAGGGTGTACTATTGTTCTATATCGTCGTCTTTATCTCTGATGCCGTGGATTGTGATTATTACAAGACGGAGTGTCGAGCCTATTATCCTGTGTTATTCTTTTGTGCTGGGATACCGGATAGGTAAACTTCAAGGCCTATCGGCAGCAGTTTTCACAGAATTTTGCAAAATTTATAAAAAAATTGACTGTCATGACATGACTATATGATAATTGCTTCATGACTAGAGACCCGATAGATAATATCGGCTACAGACATGACATTAAGGGTTTTGGGTGTGGATAATTTGCAGAGCAGCGATTATTATTAATATATCTCTAGATGATAGTATAATATATAGGCTTTGTATTATAACTTAACATGTTCGACACATTAATTTATTGTCATACCAAACCCTAATTACTTGCTTGTATTTATCCTCCAAATACTTGACCCTTCTTCTGATAAAACCTTTGAAGTGTATCCACTTCGATGGGAAAGCTTTCAGGGTAAATTACATATGCTTTATAATTGTCATCTTCCATCTTCTTCATCTTATTAAAGGTACGTAAAACATCACTAGAGGAAGAATTTGGAGGTTCTGGCCTCAAACCATTAGAAGGCACAGCTCGGCCTGGCATATTGAAATTATTATTTTTCAATATCTGATTTTTTTGCTGTCCACTCAAATTCATAATCCCTTTGGCCGCCTCATGCACATCTTCGGTCGAGGTTTGCTTTTTGAGACAAGAAAGGACAAAATCTGTCAAGATATTGATATTGTCACTGAAAAGACAAGGATCAATGCTGTCAATTATCTGTTGCTGAATATCAATACCGTAACTTTGAACAAATTTGCAGATATCTTCTATTTTCCTGGATCTATCTCTTAATGCTTGGGACACTTTAGTCTTAACTTCTCTAACACTCATCACTCTCAATTCGTTCTCGTCTTTAGTAATGGCCAGAAATTTCCCCCCCACTTTATGATAACAATCTTGTATGGCCTTTGCAAATATTCAATTATTGATTGAAAGGATAAATATCAGAGCATATTTCTTGAATAGTCTAATGCAACTTTACAAATGAAGAAAATGTGCTCACCTCAACGATTAGACCTTTATCTGCACTTTGACCATATGCGGGCTATTATTATATTCGTGTATCAACAGAAACATGACATACGTTAGAATATGGCACACACATTAATAGACAATACAAAGGTATATATGAACTTACTGCAACTCGGTTTAACAAATTCTGATATAGTTCATTTTTTTTTTGTTCTCCTGATACATGTGTGAAGTTACCTCTGCCACTAATAACATCTAGACTAGTTACTTCATCAATGCGAATTCGGTTTGTCGTATATTTAGACATGGCGGTGTGTATAACGAGCACAATTTATGGCAATTGGTGGCGGTGAATAGATCTACTTAATGTGATCTTCTTACAACTTTGCAACAGTAGGTGCCGGTGGTTGCCAGCTGCATTATCATGATGAGGTGTTAAGGTGAACACGACACGGCATAGGCATAGAATACACGAAAACAGACATTTATTGGCATGATATCTGTTATCATACAGGCGTTATACTGCTACCATCGGCATGATATCGAGGGAATACATGATATTGCCGGAGCTATTATCTTGATCTGTGATACAAGATTAAAGTGTGTATCTGTAAGCCGTATATCTTTGATACCATAGGTGGTACGGTCACTAAGAGACTAATAGACTTTAGACTATGGTAGATAGGGTAATCATGATAACAACTTTTTAGTAATATCATTTCAAGTTTACTAATTATGATATCATTATGATATCATGTCGATATCATGTCATGATATTGGTATTGAAATCATGATAATACACGTATTAAGGAGTGGATTTGATATTTATCAAAGCAAGCTGAACTATCTTTGCTCATAATATTTACAACTACACCGCAAACACTACAACTATCTCATATCTAAAAGAATAACATGGCAAAGTCAGCTAAGAAGGCTACCAATCCTTATGCTAACATTAAGTTTAGTTACAATGTATCTCCAATCGTCAAGAAAAAAATTAAAGGTAACACCGTAACCACAGTGGAAACAGCAGTTCCTGGTTATTTCTGTAGTTGGATGACTCGATGTGCGGACAACAAATGTTCATACTTGTGGCCATTGAAAGAGTATTTTACTAAACATGCAATGGAGCAAGAACTTAATTCGAAGTGGGGATGTATGGCTTTTATGACAAGGTAAGTTTGTGTATATATATACATTATAATAATATTGTGTCATCTGAATCGAAGCGTTGTTGTAACTATTCTTTTACATACCTCTTTTTCATCTCTCACCACAATAACAATTTCTCTAGACGTTTAGTAAATGAAGATGACCAACTTGATAACACCAAAATGCCTGGCACCCCTGGTGACGATACAAGCTATCCCTTCGATTGTTTGATTACAATCAATCCCAAGGAAGATGGCACTGCCGTTGGAGAAACGCTTGCTGCTTCGTTTACTAAGTTTACCCAAGCTAGAAAAGATCTCTTTGGCGGACGAGCACAAGAGTTTGCGTTGAAAGAAGTACTGACTGGACCTGAAAGTAATCGTCCTATGGTTTACTATCTAGTTGATGAGGATGTTGTAAAGCTCTTCATGACATCTTTTTACGTAGGCAAGGATAACTCCAAGGATACTTTGTACAACCACGAAGTATTGCTAGAATCCTTCTTCGGTACTGTGAGCAATGGCCAGCGATTGTTGGACATGTACGCCAAATGGTAAGATCGGCAATAATAATATGTGTATATCATTCTTTGGCTTTTGATTTCGAGTCGTTAGTAATAGATAAAGTAAACAGTTTCTAAAGTTTACTTGAAGAATCATTTGCCATATTGTAAGGTATTAGCTATTTACTGTATGCATTAGTAGAGAAGTATAATTGAGTAGAAGAAGTAATCTGAATATACAGTGTTAATTCATAATAGTCTATCATTAATTTATAATTCAAATAAACCCTTTAACAACCGAGCCTCATTTTGCCTCATATCCCATGCTTGAATGACGATATCTACCCTCCTAGACGGTCGATCAACACCGTTCCAAGCACGCCATCCTCCTCTATAGCATCTAGACGACGTATATACCAACTTCCATGGTCAAATTCCGAGTATCGGCGGCGTTATTCCGTCCGCTCCAAGTCAAGTGAGCTATGTATTATGCTGCTTTGTCGAGGTGGTATGGTATGGATATATGCTTTCCATGAATATAATAAGTTTATTATCCTTTAGATTAGACTCTAAACTATTATTTGTGTACTCTTTGCAATACACTCCATCCCTTCCTATTCTATCGTACCATAACAAACAATTGTTACCACCTCCGCTCCGGCATCAAGGTAGTAGCAAATACCAATAATAAACATGAAAATACAGTTACACTCTATTCAAATGATGTTAACCCTAACCACTCATGCAAAACTTGTTCTGTTAATCCAGGCGAAGAAATAGGCGAAGTAAGAGAGTAGGCAGGCGAAGTAAGAGAGAAGGCAGGCGAACGACCATTGCCAACAAGTGGATCACCCTTGACCTCTTGACCATGAAAGAGATCACCCCTTTGAGCTTCGTGCTCAACTTGATGGTTTTGAGGAGGAGGTAACTGCTGACCGTGATCCTGATTGATGGATGCAACCTCGTTATCTTCAAATTGAGCTTGAGTATCATTAGTCTGCTGATAAACGTGGTTGACATGATGATCTTGAGGAGAAGGTGTCTTCTTAAAAGCACTTGAGGGACTCTTGTTTAAAGCTACTTGAAAAGCCGACATACCAACGCCTGCCTCCCCTAAAGGAGCCGTAGGAGTTTGAAGAGTAGCCGCCTGATCATAAGGAGGTGAAGAAGAAGGTGTCTTCTTAAAAGCACTTGAGGGACTCTTGTTTAAAGCTACTTGAAAAGCCGACATACCAACGCCTGCCTCCCCTAAAGGAGCCGTAGGAGTTTGAAGAGTAGCCGCCTGATCATAAGGA
>Ga0214480_101062_pt1 | contig 12640 bp, 9 predicted proteins | sample M1_20Mar14CPVII9_3_FD_165042 | JGI IMG/M metagenome (GOLD analysis project Ga0214480, IMG submission 165042) | Marine eukaryotic communities from Monterey Bay, California, United States - M1_20Mar14CPVII9sort6BwellE17 | ecosystem: Environmental > Aquatic > Marine > Unclassified | place: USA... | reverse complement strand
AACTTGCCAGATTATTGGGAGCATCAGGATTCCTTTACTATCTTTATAATGAGGTTGCTTTTCTCGCCCTGAGTGAAGTGGCTCCTGTTACACATGCAGTTGCCAATACAGTCAAACGAGTAGTCATTATCATTGCCTCGGTACTTGTATTCCGTAACCCTGTGAGTCAACTAGGTGCTATTGGTTCTGCTATCGCTATTGCCGGAGCTTGCGGCTACTCTATTGCAAAGAGCAGATGCAAGCCAAAGCCATAATACTACATTTATTAGGGATGAAATTGTATATTAAATGAGTGCTACATATAAAAAACGACGAACCACAGTCAGGACGGCGCTATAAGAGAGAGAGAGAGAGAGATTGATGGTACATGAATGTCATCCATGAAGCTATGTAGAAATACGTAGATCTCTGAGATGTTGCAACGTATTGCAAATTGCGAGTAATCTTCAGTAATTATAACAATAAAGCAGCTCATATACTAGCAATCAATACAGTCCAATAACTGATAGTTGTCTCAATTGGTGGTGTTATATGACGTTAAATTTAGAGGGTTTTAACCTATCATAAATAGGTGAGACCCTTGTGTAAAGTTCTTCACAAATCATTGCAATTCGATAATAGCAACTACTAACCTCTATATATATCAAACAAACCAATAAATATGACATCCCTATTATCGGCAACAGCTCAAGTACAAGCTCGTAATGGCCAAACACAATTACCAATCCACAACTCAGAAGGTGGAGGAACAATCCCGGTCAGATTTGATGGTAAAAATTTATCAATAATGAACCATACCGAACAAGATTTGGATATTAATCCAGCAAATATTGATCATGGTATCACCCAGGCACCATATGAACGTGGATTTTCACCATATGAATTTAATGGTGGTACAACCCTTGCCATTTCTGGACCCGATTACGCCGTAGTTGCAGCCGATACACGGCTATCATCAGGATATGAAATATTATCACGTAATGTATCAAAGTTACACCCGTTAACTACCAAATGCGTCTTAGGTTCAGCGGGATGTAAGACTGACGTGGATCAATTACGTTCAGTGCTTGATATTAAAATGAAGATATATTCACATAATCATCGTAAGCCAATGGCCACGCCGTCAGTGGCACAAATGTTAGGAAATACATTATATATGAAACGGTTCTTTCCATATTATTCATTTAATGTTTTGGCGGGTATTGATTCGGAAGGTAAAGGTGCTGTATATTCCTATGATGCTATTGGTTCATTTGAACGTACACCCTTCAGTGCAAGTGGAAGTGGTCAATCATTTTTAATACCATTAATGGATAATGTTATATCACATAAAAATCGTTTAGATGAGAAACGTGAATTACCTAAAGAGGAGGTTGTTGAAATTGTTAAGGATGCATTCTTAACTGCCGGTGAACGTGATATTTATACTGGTGATTCAGTTGAAATCATGGTAATTACAAAGGATGGTATTCAAACTGAAACTTTTAATCTCAAGGCTGATTAAATTATATTTTGGTATTATTTAGTTGATGAGGATTGGTTGGGTAGGGATATTGATATTTGGTAAATTGTATTTAGTTTGGAATGGGAATTGGGGATTGGCGGAATCTTGTTGGGGGCGAGTGTTTGGGTGGAGTTGCGGGTGTTGGGATTGGGTATGAAATGAGCACGAGGTTCAGGTTGTTTAAATAGGGAGATAACAATCAAGAAATAGTCTTTGCAGCAAATGATATATTCATTTTGTCTTTACCCGAATATCTCTAGGCCAATAACTTATCCAGTTACCCTCAGTGTTTGTCTAGTGAGGGTATTCGTCGTCTAGATTAACATTTCATTCTATAGGGGTTATTTACATATCTCAAACAATTCCAAATCTTCAACCAACCTGGGCCAAGAACAACAACCGACAAAGTCTTATCGTCTCTTCTTTTTTCTAATCTCAAACATGTTTGCAACCTCTTGTAAATCTTCTGCTGATACACTTTGTACATTATCACCGCCGCCGTCACGCTGTTGTAGCAAATTATCCCCATCACCTTGAAATAGATTAATATCAAGTGGGCCGGGAGTTGATAAATTCACAGGCATCGGAGGGCTCTCATATTTCATGTCGAGTTTCTTTGTTGCCTCGAGGCAGAAACTAGACAAGTCAGCCTTACTCTGGAGAACTGGCCCAATATTTTGCCAACCCTCACGGTGCTGTACGACAATCTTGTACTCTATATAACCAACATCTGCTTCTACCCTCGTCGCTCGAAAACCGACCAAAGATATCCACTCCCTGGGTCTGGCCTTGATAAAGTTCTCTACTGCCGTACGAAATACTGTGATCTTAGTGAACGGGGTTTCTAATCCAAACTTAATGAGAACAGCTATTATTGCCTTGGGTGATCTATTGGCATTGATAATACGAAGAGCGGCTAGACTCCCGTTTGAGTAAGTTGCAGTCTCATTTGTAGTTGCAAAGCGGACGGTCGTGGTGAATAGTGTTACGCTATCCACGTACCATGTCGGACTTCCATTGACATTTGTATCCGACTTGGGATTACTGGTGGCAATTCTATCACCGATATCTGTGTGTGTATGTGTCGATATAGAAAATGTGAGCAAAGACGTGCACAAAAAACACCCATACATAATAAACAATCATTACGCACCATATGGTCTTCTTACGAATATGAGGAGAAGACCCTCGAAGTAGTTTGATGCGGCTGTAAAGGAAGGGTAAGAAGGTAAGTTATTGGAGGGTTTAAAATACACAAATACCCTCTGATAATGTCCTAGGATTTTGCACTTACCTGAACCAAAAAGAAACGAGAAACCAAGGAAGAACGTGTTGAATGATAAGAATACTGTCCAGATATCGATTCCAAGGACTGCAGTAGAAGAGGAAGAAGCATTAGAAAAGTATTTTAGCAGCACTTTTGCACACTGTACCAAGCACACATGTCACTTACTAGCCACGGCAATTATCGTGAGGAAGAAGTAGAAGAAGGCATTAACAATCTTCTCAAAGGCAACATCAATTTGGGCCGAGTTGGCAATACTCGCTCGGAGCAATCTCAATTGTTTATACACTGTATCAATTGACTTCACGAAGTCAAGCTTTATCAGGTTCCCTTGTCTGTCTGGTCTAAATAACCGGATAAGAGATTTGATCTTAGCATTATTATATCCTCCCTTCTCATCCATCGCAAGCACGGCTAAGATTGAGAAAGGAAGTGCAGAAGTATCACTGCTCACGCTTAGCATTAATCGATCATATACCTCCTGAGATGATTGTACACACTGCTCTCTTGTTTTTGCATGCCCGAAGGCATGACTGAGTGGATACCTATCATCCATCGATGCTACTGCCTTTTTGAATTCTACTAAGTCTCTAACAGTTGCTTTAGATTTCTTCGTCGCTGCTTCTGGCTCCTCCCATTCAGATAACAAGTACATTAAGTTTGCGTTGGCAGTAGAACTCGACTCAAACTTCTTTTTCGTACCCCCGCCGTCAGTATAAGTACCATCTGATGAGGAACCACGCGGTCTAGGAGGACTTTGCCTGGGTCTTGATGGTGATCGATGATGTGTAGCTCCCTGTGACAGGGAACCTGGCGACTTTGAATCATCGGATAATGGTGTAGCATGCTTCAATCTATCTCCCGCGGACAAATTTTTACGCTGTATATCATTGGAAGATGGGGTTTCACCATCGGATGATGTTGGTGATGGTTTTGGTACATCGAGCCGCTTCCGTTGTATGCCTCTTGGTGATGGAGTGGCCGCCTCTACACTACTGTCTGACACGACCTCCTCTAATATCATTTCACGAAACCTAACCAGCTTTTCATCTTGTTGATCCTGTTCCATGGGGCTTAAGTTACCCCCGAATAAAGATCGTTTGTGCTCTATATCTCTGGCCAAGTTTGCTACTTCTCCAATTAGAATCATCTTTGCCATTAATGTCTCTAACTCGCCACCAAAATGTGCCACTGCACGTCTCCCAAGATATATTGCCATTGACAGCCTTTTTAAGCTTGACATTACCCCAAAGAATATACTGTGACAAGAAGAAGGAGTTGTTAAGTTTGGGTTGTACTAAAGGATACCAACTGGTACGTGCATAACATATCACTCACCATGAAATTAAGAGAAGCATATATACCTCGGCATTTGTAACTCCCTCGACCGGGTTAGATGCATTGAATAAGTCAATCTTCTTCTGCCAAAATAACCAATGTCGAGGGAACTCGTAGTCACCATAAAGGAAGACGAAATCAAGTATTGCCCAAAATGTCAAGATGTACGGCCATCCATAGCTTTGGATAATGGCCAGGCTAATGTATGGACCAACCACGGAATTGAAGCCTGTACTTCTCAGTGCCATAATTTCTACCCAAAACACTTCTCCAACCCTCGCCAATTCAAAGATTATTGGTTGACGTACTCCCAAGAATAGTATCCACCAACTTATACTAGTGTTGGTGTTCCCAGCTAAAGGATTGTCAAAGATGTAAAATAACAAAGCAGCCACTGACAAGCAGGGTATTACCAAGAAGGCCATGATATGGGATATTCTCTTCTCAAACTTGGGCATCTTCGGGACAACCAAATCCTTATAATCCGCTTTTATCTTGCCAAGAAATCCACGTTTATTCTTGGATGAATCAACCGAATTTAATGCATCAATTAATCGGTCTCCAGACGTTTTCTCTCTATCACTATCATCTATACTTATCTTGGAACTACCACGTCTTTGTGACATGGATGTTTTGAAACTACTTCGTCGTCGTTGTAAGGAACGCAATCTTGCTGCCATGAAGTTCATGTTATCAGTCTCTTCACTTGTATGTTGCAAAATGTTAATATCCTCTCCATTAGTTGGTCCATCAACCTCGTCTTCTTGTGTTTCATTATCTTCATCACGATGAATGACACCAGCCATTTTCTCAGCAACAGCCTTACCCTTCTCTTTCCCGGCTGCAACTGTATTAGTAGCATTCTTCAACACACCCTCTAAGAAGGGATCACGACCACTATCAGCATGTTCACTCTCTATATGCATTGCCAAATTCTTAGCAACATCTGCCGACGAGGAAGCAGTAGTAGTACCACTAACATATTCAATTGCCGAATTTTCAGGAACTGATATACTAACATTTGATCTATTATTGGATGAATATCTTCTATGTTGTTGGACTTTCTTCTCGGGTGATTCATTCGATATTGATGATGCCGATCCACCGTCTCCGTATAATCCATATTGATATTGTGGTAAATCATTCTGTAAATTCACCTTCTTCAGGAAGCTATCAGTACTATATGTTCTATTTCTATTCTGTACTTCGTCTGTAGATTCATCATCATCATCGTCTGAGTAATCTTCCATCCCAGCTTCTGATATACCCTCACCTAACAAACTATCGATACGTTCGGAAACTTCCTCAGCTTCTAATGCTGCTAATATATGAGTCTCTGGCAGATGCGCGTTTCGCGGTTTATGAAGATAAAGAGAGAGAGAGAGATGGTTGTAACATATATTAGTGAAATGGTATTTGCAAACACAAATCAAATAAAGGCAAACCAAGTTCATAATGAAATAGCCAAATCGCCGAGACATAATATTAAACACACGAGTACATACAACAAAACAATACAAACGTGGACTTTCCTGCCTCATTCTCAAATTGGGAAGTGACTACTGTATCTAATGTTATCGATTGAGATCGTTGCCGTGTAATAATTGGTAATGAGTTTGTTAGTGATGATGATAATGATGTCGCTTGTGCTGCCGCTTGAGCAGCCGCGGCAGATGCAGGCCCGTCCTCGTTACTAAATGCAACACTATTCTTTCTTTCATTTTGATTATGTTCATTATTATCATTAGTAGTAGTATGTGTTCGTAGAACCGAGGGCGGAGGAGGTGGCGAGCCACTCGGATTAGTTTTATTTTGTTCTATTGGTGGACTATTGTCTAATACTGTTTCCAATACGGGTGGTGGCGGAGGCGGCGGTGGAATGGCTTTACTGTTAAGTTCTTTTCCATCATCATCCTCAGACATTGATGATACATAATGCTTTGGTGGTGGTCTAGACATTATTCTATGATCCCTTTCTTTATTATCTACCTGTTGCAAAGCAAAAGCATAATCGTTAGAACAGATGACCACATAACAATATATGCAAACATTCAACATAACAAAGGCTCAGAGAACTTTAAAGACTGAATTGATTAACGACCATGGTATTGTTGTATCTATCAATAGTTTTTTCATCACTGCTATTGTCGACTTAAGTATGTCTGATTATGAATTATGCTAACAATAGCTGCTGCAAAACTTACCTCTCATATAGAATGTGTATGAAGATTTCCTTGTTTGAATAATGACAACAGGGAAAATAGAATGCATAAGGTTTAGTGGCATATCTCAAGAGGCGTTAGGATGTATTAGTACCTATATACCAATACATAATATTGTCCTCTCTCTTCACAAATAAAACTTGTAGTTATATTATTATAGAATGGTGGTATCCATCATAAAAGTTGCACACCACCCGACCAGTTCTTACCTCTAGGTAAACAAACCACCAATGAACACTTTCATAGCAATCTCCTTTACTGGAGCAACAAATGAGTAAATCTCTCCAACACATGCTTTGCTTGCCTTTATTGGTGGTATCCTTGGTATCCTTCCTGATGCTCGATGTCAGATATCACCACCAATTGAGAAAGCTTCATCTATAGTTTCATTGATAGCATATGAGCTGCTTTGTTGTTATACCATTACCTATATCTACAGTTCGAAGTTCTACTATCAATCATTATAAGTAGTTTAAATGGGTTATGGACACTCTCTCAACTCAACACAAAATAAAATAACGAAAATTAGTGTTTTGAAAACTCAAATTGCAATAGTACAGTATCAAGTACGTTAGTGAGGGCAAACAATTGACAACTTGAGTGTTTATATACTAGAGAAGATAGTAAATATATTGTAGCGCTATTCCGAACAGTTATCGGTATCATCCGTCCATATATTTGATAAGCAAAGAGTTACCTAAGAGATAGAGAATTGGTACTAGACTGACAGCGTACAGGAGAACTATATTATAGAGCTAATAAACCGTTAGTTACAAGGTAGTATTACAAGGTAGTATTATGTCTCCTAAACGAGATGATCTCGTTGGCGAACGATGGATAGTACAGTTTGAAATTTCTTGTTACGAAGATGACCTTTCTATTGGTGAGATGCGTAGGATGACCAAGGATGTAGCAGAAGATGATCTAAAGGGTCTAAAAGGCTCATCTTTCTTGCATCAAGTATGCAGAAATAAGAATGTTACATTGGAAATCGTGCAGTATCTATTAGATTTCTACCCCGAAGCGATAAATACAAATATTGATGGCGAAGAAATACTCGGCATAGATTATGTTGAATCAGCTTATCCTCTACACTTGGCATGTTATAATGAGGATTGTCCTAATGAAGTGATCGACCTGCTTCTGAGAAAAGAAACTCGTCATCAATTAACTCGTATATGTCGTGTTCACGAAGATTGGGGAGGTTATTGTGATGATAATGGTGGTACACCTCTTCATTATTATCTATCAAGAACATCAAATGTTGATTTTAACATTGTCAAACGGTTGGTGGCAAATACAGATGCATTACTATTAGCTGATGACACAACAAAGTGTACTCCAGTTCACATCCTTTTGCATAACACAAGCATTGGAAATATGTTTGATGTATTGCAATATCTAGTGGAATTAAATCCATCTTCTCTTCGAAAGAAGGACAAATACGATGAAAATCCTTTCCACTGTGCTTGTAGGAATCAAGGTATCACGGTAGAAACAATCAAATTCCTTCTAAATTATGGAGTTGACGTACTTTATGAGCGGAATGAGTATGGCGATATGCCACTTCAAATTCTTTGTAGTTGTGAAAGTTATCAAACATATCAGATGGATGATGAAGTAGCGATGGATATATTAAAGCTCTTACTCACTGCTCGTCCGAATTTGGCCAGAATACGAACTGATGACGATGATGGTGACGCAAATCTTCCTTTGCATGTCGCTGCAACAAACAAATCATCGGGTTTTTGTAAGTTGCTTGTCGATGCCTACCCCGAGTCAGTTGAAACAATAAATGGTCATGGTTCATTGCCCTTTCACTTTGCTTGCTATGACGGACGACCAGACACGGTAGAGTTTCTATACGGCCTACATCCAGAGAGTTTGCATATCAGAAATGGAAGAGGGTGGTTGCCAATTCATTTGGCATGTGATCGTATCAAGGAGAGTACTTCTAAAACTATCAAGTTCTTGGTCCATCATGACCCTGAATGCCTATCAAAACCAGTTTCGTCTACACACAGAGGTGATCAATACACACAAGGAAATGGTGCACTGCCTTTTCATATTGCTTGCACACCATTGGATAAGTTTAACGTTACAGAACTCATTTATGATCTCTACCCGGAGGCAATTCTCATGCAAAATGAACGACGACAGCTACCAATTGACGTTATCAGAGAGAAGCTTGGTCACATATCAAGATCCCGAGTCCATTTCCAAGACGACATTGATTATGAAGAAAGAATGCGGGGCCTCATTCCTTTTCTATATGCTCAAATGAGTTATGCTACAAAGGCACAAAATGAAACTGTAATGAGAAGACGTGATTTCATGGGTTTATTGCCACTTCATCAGGCGATTCGTTCTAGAGCTCCGCTCGGTTCCATCAAGCTGCTAATTAAAGGGAATCCTGATGCTATCAATGTACCCGATGGTTATGGAGTGGTTCCTTTGGATTTGGCTTGCCAGTTTAGTACGGTAGAGGTTGCCAAATACCTGGAAGAGCTCATCGGTAATGATCGCTTAAATGCATGTGATGTGAACAAAAACTTTCCTCTTCATCATGCCTGCCGAGGAGGTAACTGTAAGGTCATAGAATATCTTCTTGAACGTCCAATGTCATCTGCATCTGTATCAGAAAGGAATGTTGATGATATGCTTCCAGTTCATCTGTTTTGTGAGTTTGTGAAAGGACGATGGTGTGAAGGGGAGACACCGGAGTATACTGAAACCATTTGGCGTCTTTTAACAGCATATCCTGAGACAGTTTTGAATTCATAAAATAGGAGTGTATATATAGTTGAAGCTGTAATCTATTATGTATATAAGCAGTTCAAATTTGGAAGGTTACTTTCTCCGACGAAAAACATGCACGGGATGCTTCCTCTGCTCTCTGTCGTCCTCATAATACCAATGTTCTTCTTCTGAAGAAATAAACCCAGCATCATTTGCAATTTTGTAAACAGTTTCAATTGGACAAGCTGATGCACAGGTATTGACAAACAGAAAGACACTTTCTGATGTGTTGTCAAGTACTTCATTAATTGTTTCAAATAATGGAATGACACTTTGTGTCATATATACACAATCTGTTGCTATGATTACATTTTGCTTTCCATATTGTTTTGTAAAGTTGATTGCATGATTCTTTCCCCAGATAAGTTGTGGTACTGCTATTATTGATTCATCATCATCTACCGACACTGAAGGACTTGCATCATCTGCTAGTTGCAAACCATTACGCTTAACATTGAACCGTAAATTATCCAACACTTTATGATCACCGTCACTAATCAAGACGGATTTGGGATCAAGAGCAATCCTACAAACCAATCCACATAATCCACATCCTGCACCAAGCTCCAATACTTTCTTATTGTGAACAATCTCTGGATGTTGTCTCAAATAGGTACACATAACTTCCGAACCCTTCCACACACTCATACCTGTTGATTTATCATATTCTGCCTCTGCCCGTATATTGATTTGTATAGTATCGTCTATATCATATTGAAAAGTTTCATAGGCATTGTCGCCACTAGCTGACATGGCAAATATGTCAACTGGCTGATTTTCATCCTCGGCACTGCCATGAATGTTGTATTCTCTCCAAGTGCTATCTTTTTTACTCATTATTTTGCCTTATTGCTCCCTTTCATTTGATACTGTCAAGTATTGGCGTTGTTTCATCTTCATACATGATTGACTCTTGATCTAACACCGAGTCTAGACATAACTTTTGATGATGTGTTACCTATTGCAATTATAGAGAAAGTGTAACAAAGAGTTGGTTGAGATTATATTCATTGCATGTGCACCTGATCTCGGTATAAAATAATAAAAGCTCAGAGAACTTTAAAGATTAAAGATAGGATATGAGGTATGAAATCAATGCATATATTGCTTCCTATCGACCATTAACATTTAAGTCGTCAACACATAAACTATAATAACTCTAGTAATACCCGTAACACTTCCAAATCATAAAAGTTGCACGCCCGATTAATAAGTCTTCTCTTACCTCTAAACAAATCACCGAATGGCTGCAGTTAACCCTCTTCTACTTCCTTTCAGAGCAATAACTACTCATAATTTAAGCTACGCTGTCGACCATAATTTAATCTCCACTAATCACGTCGAGTCGATCGCCAAAATAATGATTTTATTCTCATATGAATATTGAACATTTAGTGTTGTTGGCCTGGGAATAGTGATAGGTGGTCGTAATATCGTTGTATTAATCACTCGTAGTCCACTAATCACACGATAAGCACACTCTCTAGAGTATCGAAAAACTGAAACTAAGGTATAATAATCCGCACCATGAATCGTTATCGACTACAAGAAGAAATTGGTGACGGAAGTTTTGGTCGAGTAATCAAAGCACAGAATAAAGAAACTGGTGAAATTGTAGCAATCAAGCATATTAAAAACAAATTCAAGGTAAGCAGAAGGGTTTAATTGTATGATGTGTTGTACTACTGTCATAGGTTACACTAACCAATACTACCCTTCCACCTCTGTAACATTGTATGGAATTAACTTAATAGAATTGGAACAGCTGTGTAAATCTTAGAGAAGTACAAAGTCTACGTGCATTATCACATCAGAATTTAGTACCAATTAAAGAAGTTATTCGAGAAAGAGATGATGGATTATACTTTGTATTTGAATTCATGTCGGGCGGTAGTTTATACGATATTACCAAGAAATGTTGTGAGAATAAACAACGTATATCAAATGATAATATACAAACGTTTGTACGACAGATTCTTCATGGATTATCCTACATTCATAGTCAGAGATTTATCCATCGTGATATTAAACCTGAAAATATATTGGTAAACAATAATGGAGAATGTAAGATCTGTGATTTTGGTTTAGCAAGACAAGTATCGAGAGGATCGGGAGTTGGTAGGAATGACAAACTTACATTCTACATATCAACAAGATGGTATAGAGCTCCAGAAGTTATATTGCATTGTCCATCTTATTCTACACCGATTGATGTGTTTGCTACGGGGTTAATCCTTGCTGAACTTTATAGTTTACGGCCTTTATTGCCTGGTGCCTCGGAAATCGATCAATTGAGCAAACTTACGAATATACTTGGTCCGCCAACTCATTGGGGAGAAGGATTGGATAAGATGAGGCAAATGAATTGTAAACTATCAAGTGAGGGATCAGTTGGAATGAGTGGAGAAGATATAATCCAATCTACATTGCCAAAGGGAACACCTGTTCAAGTATCAAAGCTGATTAGAAGTCTCATCGATTGGAATCCTTCATCACGACCAACTACAGCCCAAGCTCTTCAAAGTGAATACTTTCAATCATCAGAAGAAGTCACTAATAATAATCAAACTCGGGCTCAACAGCCAGCCTCAAATTATCAATACCAACAACAACAAGTAGCAGAGCCGCTGGTCGGAGAGATTGTTGCCGAGCAAAGAGAGCCATTTCCTGTCAGGCAGCAACTCTCAAGCACTACTCGAATAGGAGGTGGCAAATCGCTGATAATACCAGGAAATCCTTTATTACCCCCACCAGGGAAACCAGAAGATGACAATAATGAGTTCAGTGACTACCTCAGTTCAATTACTAAAGGCAGATACAAGGGTAATAATATCAGACCAATGTTTCCCGATGGGGGGAATGCTATCCCAAGACCAAACCAGAGTAGCCAAAGTGCACAACAACCAAATCCGTTTACCACAATGTCAGGCACAAGCCGATTAAACCTAGCTCAATCAAACATTGGTGGTAGATACCAAGGTCAGGGTAGGCAAACAACAAAGAAGAAGAAAAGAACAAAGCGTGATAGTGGTGGAGGGAGAGTGGCAGTGGAGGTAAACCTCAACAATAAAAGGCCAGTAGGTCAATCTGAGAGGATGTCAGATACTGCAGTGTTTAGTGAGAGATCAGCTCGGGTGACCAGAATGAGTGAAGACAGAGAGGATGATGGTTTGAATCCAGATCCATTTCGATGTCTAGATTAGTGAAGTACTCATGAATTTCATAATACATGTAAACTTTATGTGCATATAAATAGTAGTCCTTTACACTGCAGAATACTTTGAACCAAATATCTTTTCACTCCCGACCTCTCTTTGATCATCCAAACAATCGACACCCATCCCCCCTCGAGCACATGTCATTCGCTCTCTCTTCTGGTTTGCCACGGCATACGTCTCTCCATCAATAGACTGCTCTATGGTTTAGTAGCTGTACAGAGCATACTACATAGCAGGAGTGGTTACTGGATCTCTGTTGTCTTGGGATAGCATT
>Ga0214480_101061_pt1 | contig 12642 bp, 8 predicted proteins | sample M1_20Mar14CPVII9_3_FD_165042 | JGI IMG/M metagenome (GOLD analysis project Ga0214480, IMG submission 165042) | Marine eukaryotic communities from Monterey Bay, California, United States - M1_20Mar14CPVII9sort6BwellE17 | ecosystem: Environmental > Aquatic > Marine > Unclassified | place: USA... | reverse complement strand
GCAAAGATCGATCAAGTAGATGAAGAAGTTTATCCTATCCGTCGTGATGCGTGTCGTATTGCACTGCCTGAACCAGCTAAGGACCTCATCTTGAAGTTTGCATATCATATTCCTCAGAATACCGCTACATGTTATCCAATAAATATCAAATGTTCAAGGGCAAGGGGTGTTGAAGAAGAATTGTATTGCGTCGAGCCATCCGATACCATTGCCAATGTCAAAAAGCAAATAAGTGATGATAAAGACATTGCCATTGATCAGCAACGTCTCTTCTTTGATGGTCGTGAACTATTGCATGATGACCGTACACTATCTGACTGCAATATCATGAGGGATTCGATTATCATCTGTTTTGAAATAAGCGGAGACTAGATGGGCTAGTCAAGAATGCTATTCTACAATACCTTTGATCACATGCATCTATAACGTATAATAGAACATATATATCCATCTATCTATGTCTTCAAGCTTACAAAAAAAAACGAGCACATCTTATGTCTCATTATAACTAGATTAGCACCTAATCACTATCACCAGATAGTGGCCTACTTTCAAAACTAGATTAGACAAAAGAAATGTGATCAAGCTCTGCCATTGTCATTTGGTATAGGGTAACCTTCTTCCAATCTTAGTGGTAAATGCTTATGAGTTTACGACAAAACATAGAATAAGCGCATTACAAGGATGGACAGAGACAGTTGCCGAGTTAGATTCTTTGATGTTGGAAGACAAAGAAGAAGCAGTAACAACTAAATAGGACACTTATATGCATTTATGATACTAATCACTATCAAATCATCGAAGGTACTGCAAAATAGTATCCTTAACTGGCCCCATTACTTCAACACGATGAGCAACTCGGTCAATATTGTCATCATTATCTGCTTGATCGATCGTAGCCTTCCATAATGCCAATTCAAACAAGGTTGTAGCCTCTTTTAGCTCATAATAGGCAATCAATCCCTTAACCTTGTTCAGCTTTTCCTTGTCTACCTCTACTAAAGCTTCCACTCTCACCACTCCCCATCCACCATCATTTTCTATCTCTCGACACACACTAGGGGTAACAAGCTCTCCGCTTCTCCATTCTACTGCAGAGATAGCATCTACCTTGATCTCTATACCTCTTTGCCCAGCCTGGATCAATTTATTCAAACGAGTAGAAAGGCCAGGGAAGTTGAACCTCTCCAATAATGGGCAATTAATAAATGCTCTTTCACTAATATGTACTTTGTCATTATGAATAACTACCTCCCTCAATCTACTGCAATTGTTAAATACATACTGTTCAATCTCGATTACTGTTGAAGGAATGGTAATAGAAGTTAATGACGTGCATCTCCCGAATGCACCTTCTTTGATCTTATTAATCCCATTATTCAATACAACCTCCTGTAAGTTTATACAACCATAAAATGCATACTGTTCAATCTCATTCACAGTATATGGAATTGAAATGCTTTGCAATACTGTACAATGTAGAAACACACTATCCCCAATCTTTTTTAATCCGTCATTAAGTACTACCTCACTCAAACTATCACAATAGCTGAATGCACAATCATCAATATCCAAAACAGAAGAAGGGATTGTGATACTTTGTAGTGAGATGCAACCATGAAACGCTTGTTTTTTGATAATCTTAATCCCAACATTCAACACAACATTCTGTAAATTTGTACAACCACTATATGCATTCGAACCAATCTCCGTAACTGTAGATGGGATTGTAATACTTTGCAATGCTCTGCATTCTAAAAATGCACTGTCTCCTACCTCCATTAGACCATCACTAATTACAACCTCTGTTAAACTACTGCAATTACTAAATGCCCTTGAACCAATCTTTGTAACAGTCGATGGAATTACAATACTTTGCAATGACAAGCAGCCTGAGAATGCACAACTAACTATACTCGTCAAACCCTCATTTAGCACTACCTCTCTTAATTCTTTACAACTATTAAATGCACTCTGGCCAATCTCATCGACAGATGAAGGAATTGCAATACTTTGTAATGATGAGCATTCTCGAAATGTCCTCATTCCGATCTTCTTTATTCCATCACTAAGAAGTACTACCTCTCCCAATCCTGTGCATCCACTAAATACTTCTCTTCCAATCTCTAATGTAGAAGAAGGTATTGTAATACTATCTAATGCTGTACAGTTTATAAATGCCCATGATCCAATCTTCGTGAGACCCACATTAAACACTACATCTTGCAACATATTGCAATTCTGAAATGCCTTCTCTTCAATCTCAACAACACTTGGATGAAACTGTACACTAACAACATCTTTTGGGACTATTTGTCCATTACTAGTATACTCAAACACCTCATCTGACGCCTTCTCATCTACGCCAATCTTACGCTTCTTTTCTCCTACGCTGCTACTCATCTTATGTAACAGTTGATTGTATATAATATAACTTCTCTCTTTATCGCCCAACTGATATTGTTGGGTGTAACGAGATGGTGGGTTTATGTGATTCTATTGAATATGATATTCATATATTCATAATTAATTGCACCTAGAAAAATAATGTGCACAAGATGTATACTTTTATCATAATATAATTCGAATCTCTTCTCCGGCAGCTAATTCACTAATAATTAGATAGATATGATACCCTAACTGTTCCTCTCCTATTGCAATACCTCAGGTTGTGTACGAGCTTCTATAAGCTAGAGAGCTGTAGGGGAAAAATCTGAAAAAAGATGAGTGCATTTTTGATTCAGTCGGCGATGAAACGGTTGGATCCTAGCACCTAAATACATCATTACTTCTCGACATAGGCCCACCGTCTATCTCGCCGCCGAATGGTATGCGTCATCGCTACAGTCCTTACTATTCTGGAGATTAGCGCGAACCGCAGGCCAGAGGGATGCTGAATGAGAGCGCGGAATTTCATGGCGTCACTCGACCATCACTAATTGATAATTTGAAGACGATAGCACTGCAATAAATTAGAACGATCTATACTAAACTAATACTCATCTCAAGCACAGAATAGTTCTAGAAGCTCGCTAGCTGCTGCGTGATGTAGCGACTCAAATAAGAGAATCGGAGAATAAAATTCCCAAGATTTATAGGCGATCGTTAACCGTCAAAGTTCAACCGAGTTTTTGTTTAATGATGGCGATAAGTTGAGTTATTGCTGCTGTCAAATATATAATTTAGCTCATTAAAATATACGGGAAGGCATCAATTCATAGGCGGCTGTTGACGAATAAGATCTTGAGGCGGCTTTGGGGTGAGTGAAAAAAAAGTGGCATATGATGCGCATCACAAAATTAATCTCCTCTCAATACGCGTATCTTCACTTATCTTCCATAAATAGGAATATCATTTGCAATTCATGTATTTTATATAGATATCGAGAAATAGATATACATTGCTAATACCGTATATCATCCTACCAAAGAGGAAAGAGAATTAGCATCTTTTGTACTTTCAATAATCAAGCTTTCAAGTATTGCAATTCGTGAATATATGCTATGGATTCATGATGATCAGTGATTAGCCCGAGCTGCCCATATCAACATATAACATAAAACACGAACTAAAATCTCGAATCCACACACAAGAAAAGATGAGGATTAATGACGCCTCAATACCAGCGGAATTTGAGTACACTGGCATAGAATGTATCACAAAGATCCCGAAGAATGTTGCTTATGTACGATTTCATCCGAGTGTAGTTGAAGTTGGTGCTGGTGTATTTGAGTTTTACGAAAGTTTAAGGGAAGTAGTATTAAATGAAGGTCTGAAAATGATTGGGGATAGAGCATTTGCCCATTGTTTATCATTGGAGAGTCTTATTATCCCATCCACAGTTATTAAGATTGGTGATGGTGCATTCATGAATTGTATTGCATTGACGAGTATTACATTTCCTTCTACTACCGCCGAGATTAATAGTAGTGCATTTATCAAATGTATTAACTTGAGGGAGATTAGACGTAACGAGTGGGCACCAGAGTCTGTTGAAAGAGCATATCGTCGTCATAGATCAGTGAAAAGATTCAAGTTTAATGATATTTCTGCACGTTTGAATGTCATCGTCCAGACTGGACATTATCCAATTGAGAGCAGAATTAATGAGATCCCTACTGTAGAATGGAAAGATGGTGAGATCTTCCTCCCTGCTATGCCACGACGAGGAGAAAATAAATGGGGAGAACTTGAAAGAGTGACAGATTTTGATAGAGAAAAGCTTGATAAGATTGTGAAATGGATTAGATACTATGAGATAAAGGAGGCTGCATCCTTGTTTGAATTGGCACTGTGGAGAGCAAAGATTGATCAAGCGGATGATACCAACACTGCTAATCGAGAAGCATGCCGAATTGAAGTACCCGGGCCGGTCAAGGATGCTATTCTACAATACCTTTAATCATAAACATCATAAAGTATAACACATCATGTCCATAATCTATCAGTATCTACCTGTTGTTATAATGTCTAAAAGTGCATTGAAGAATAGCATCCTTGACCGGCCCTGGTACTTCAGTTCGGCACTCATCTCGATTGATTTCATCATCTGCTTGATCTATCTTTGTCTTCCATAATGCCAATTCAAACAAGGTTGTTGCCTCTTTTAGCTCATAGTATGATATCAATCCCTTAACCTTCTTCAGCTTTTCTATATCTACCACTGCTGCAATTCCTACCATCCCTAATTCGATTTCTATCTCTCGATGAATAACAGGGATAATGAGTTCTCTCCCTCTCCATTCTATTGCAGTGATATCATCTAACTTGGCCTCTATATCTCTTTGCCCAGCCTGAATGACATTATCCAAGCGAGTTGAAAGGCTAGGGAAGCTAAACCTCTCCAATGACGAGCAATTGTAAAACGTATTACCTCTGATTTGTATGCCCTCGTTATTATGTATAACTACCTCTCGTAGTCTTCTACATCCTCGAAATGCATACTGTTCAATCTCGATTACTGTCGAAGGGATTGTGCTTTGTTCTAATGAGGTGCAATATGCAAATGTAGACTGTCCAATCTTCTTAATCCCATTATTCAATACCACATCCCGTAAATTGGTACAACTGTCAAATGTACGACTACAAATCTCCACAATAGCAGAAGGAATTACAATACTTTGCAATGACGAGCAGCAGGTGAATGCATATTTACCTATACTGGTCAAACCCTCGTTTAATACTACTTCTCTTAATTCTTTGCAACTACTAAATGCATACTGACCAATCTCCTCAACAGTAGAAGGAATTACAATGCTTTGCAATACTTTGCAATGTTGAAAGGCATGTTCTCCAATCTGTTCGAGACCCACATTCATCACTACCTCTTTTAACTTTATACAATCCATAAATGCCCTCTCTTCAACCTCAATTACACTAGGATGAAACCGTACTCTAACAACATCTTTTGGGACTATTTGTCCATTACTAGTATACTCAAACACCATATTCGCAGACGCCTCATCCACGCTAATAATCTTACGCTTCTTTTCTCCTGCGCTGCTACTCATCATATAATGTTGATTGTATACAATATAACTTCTCTCTTTGTCGCCCAGCTGGTATATTGTTTGGATGTAACGAGATTGTGAAAAAATTGTAGTGCACAAGATGTGTACTTTTATGAAAAACTATACGAATACCTTATCTCTATAACGATCGTACACAACAAATGTGTCTTCTCCGGCAGCTAATTTGTTCACAAATAATTAGATAGATACGCATCTACTACTAATACTACCGTTCCTCCATCCATTGCAATACTAGCATTCAGTATGTTGGTTGAGATAGTAGTAGCCGTAGTAGCAAAAGGGAGGTAGGGGCGAGGAGGAGTGACTCATTTCCCAAGCTTTGGCGATCGCAAACCGTCAATGTTCTCCAACTTGTGTTAATTGTGTTTGAGCAGTAGGATGCTTTGCCTACTGCAAGATATATATTTAGCTCATTTATATATGGAAAGGTAATTCATAGGTTATTGAATTAGATATTGAAGTTTTTTGGGGTGAGTATGAAGCACAAGAATGAAGAATTGAAAAAGTGCATATGATGTGCTACAAAATTTTACCCCTGAAATATCTTACCATTGTACTGATATATCTACCCTCTATCTTCCAAAGCAAGTAATACGGCTTGATTTGCAATTCATATACTTTATATTTATTGAAAAGTAGATATCTTCAACTGATACCGCTGCGCCCATCATACAAAGGATAGCAAAACATCAAGTGTATACATCAAACTCTGTATTATACAAGGGACGAGAGGAGAAGATACAATATGAATAATACCTTAAGAACGATATGAGTAAATCAAAGAGTGGCAGTGATGATAGTAGTAGCAGTAGCTCCGATGGTAGCATACCATCTGAGCAAGTGAAGGCAGCAGCAGAAGAAGATGATAGTAGTGCCTCATCATCATCATCTGAAGAAGAAGAAGAAGAGCAAGAAGAAGGATACATATTCAACGGTAAACTTTATCCAACATACCAAGAAATGGTAGCAGCTAAACAAGAACGGAATAGACAAGTATTAGAAAGAACTACAAGTGAAATATCATTAATGCTTGGTAGTGAATATGGCAGTAGTTCAATGGTTAAAAAGAAGCCACCAAGTAAGAAGTTGAAACAACCATCTGGTCCTCCGAGGAGAAACCCAAAAAGAAAAGCTCGTAGTCCATCCTCTTCATCTATATCAGCATCATCACATCAAGAAGATACACCAAGGAAAAGATCAAAAAGTATTGGCAGTAGCAGCAGAAACAGTATCAACTCAAGTGGTGGTAGTAGTATATCGGGCAAGGTCCCATCAGATGTGTTTATGAACAATAATGAATCAATGGCAACTTAATCAACAATTGACAATGATGAGAAGTTATTACTACAACCATACAATAAATTAGTGAAAGATATATGTATACAAACTGAACAGATACTTGTGAATGGTAAAAGGATACGAGAACGTGAAAGGATGTATCAAGAATTTAGAAGGAGAAATGGTGGGGATAGAATATGCTCAACGGATCGGTCACAGACTAAACAGACTAGAGAAGAAGATGAACACGATGATATGTCAACTCATGAGGATATCACATCAACAGTTGATTGGAAGTTATTTCATTCATCTATATCCGTCGGCTGCGTCGACAAGAATATTAGTCCAGATTGGAATACGGCTGTTGAGAAGATCGTGCCCAAATTTAACAGCTTCATGGACGACGAGGATGATATTATCATACCAGAAGAATACCTAGCAACAGAACCAAATAAACAACACCCCACTCAGCAACAACTATCCGAGACACTGCCAATCAATAATCCTGTCAAGTATAATAACATCATACAAGAACAGAACAAATATTACAACTCAAAAGGTATAGATCGGTATTGGGACGAGCAGTATGGAGATGGTATAGATCCTGATCTGCTTGTTAAGGAACATTGCAAAGGTAGCGAACCATCTACTGATGGTAATACTTTCAACATCACGGGTAGTCAAGATCAGGATTTAGTTGAGGCGAAGAAGGGGTATATAGATTCTCTATTACAACGATGTTGGGATCGTGCAGTCCATGCCGCGTCAAGTACATTAACCGTCCCTTTATCGGACGAGATTGAGGAAGGATTAGAAGGTGCAGTCAAAACAGAAGAGACTGATCTATCACCACCAAACCAAAAAGACGTTATAGACACTGCCCTTCATCAAAAGGCAAGAGATGTAGTAGATGGCATACTAGATACCCTCTTCTTGGCAAAGGATAGTAGCCTCCGACTCATGTTAGAAGATCCCAAGTTGAAACAGCGACGAGTTGATTGGCGTGACGTATTGAATTGTCTACAGGCTGCCACTGAAAAACAAGGGACGAGGAAAGAGGGGGAATTAGATCAGTCCTTGATAAAGTCAATATCAACTAGACTAATTGAACGATACGGAATAGCAAATAATGGATAGTTGTAACTACTTCCTAATTAGAATTAACAAGATACTTAGGATACGACATACGAACATATAATGTGCACTTTTGATCAAAGGTACTGCAGGATAGCATCCTTAACTGGTCCAGGCACTTCAATACGGCATGCTTTCCTATTAGAGGGGCTCGACTCAATCTTTGACTTCCACTTCCACAAAGCCAGTTCAAAAAGTGTAGTGGCCTCCTTGATTTCGTAGCACCTAACCAATCTAACAATCTTGCCCAACTTTTCTTTATCTACCTTTACTACAGTTTCCACCCCTTCAACAAGTAATGGATTTTCTATCTCTCGAACCACAGGGGGTATAGAAAGCTCTCCGTCTCTCCATTCTACTGCAGGAATATCATCCATCTTGGCCTCTATATCTCTTTGCCCCGCTTGAATGATATTATCTAAACGAGTCCAAAGGCTAGGGAACTTAAATCTCTCCAATGATGTGCAGTTGTAAAATGATTTATTGTCAATCTGCGTTTCCGCATTATGTATGACTACCTCCCTCAAACTACTGCAACCTCTAAATGCATGCTGTTCAATACAAGTAACTTTGGAAGTTATGGTCATACTCCTTATCTCAGTGCAGTTATTAAATGCAGCACGTCCAATCTTCTTCAATCCTTCATTTAATACTACCTCTGTCAGGCTGTTACAATAATAAAATGCATTCGGACCAATCTCATCAACGGTGGACGGAATTGTAATGCTTTGCAATGAAGTACAACTACGAAATACACCATTTCCAATCTTCTTCAGACCATCACTAAGCACTACCTCTGATAAACTACGGCAAATACTGAATGCTCCAGTATCGACCACGTTAATACTTGATGGGAGTGTAATACTTTTCAATGTTGTGCAATTATTAAATGCATTTGAACCAATCTCTCTAAGTCTGTCGTTCAGCACCACTTCTACCAAACTTTTGCAACTACAGAATGAATCATTATCAATCTCTTTAACAGTAGATGGCAGCTTAATACTTTGCAATGAGGAGCAATTCATAAACGCACCCAAGCCGATGTTTATCAATCCCTCGTTCAGCACAACTTCCTTCAAATGTTCTCGGCTATGAAATGCATTCTGTCTTATCCCAATGACACTAGGATGAATCCGTGCATGAGTTACATTATCAGGAACACGATCTCCTGTACCTGCATACTTTCCTCTACCTGTATACTCAAATGCAACAACATCTGCAGCAGATGTTTCTTCTCTTTCATTATTGTTGTTAGCTGTAGGTCGCTGATGGTATGCTAACTTTGGCCTCTTACTACTCATATTGTATTGCAACTATCCTATCTCACGACGATCTCTATTGATATATGTGGAAGATTACTGATCTTATATCCTCACCTATGAGTATATCCTTATCGAAGAGAAGAGAAGGATGGATAAGGTGCACAAGATGTGTTGTTGTTTTTCTCTAAGGTGTGTGTTGTTTGGCAAGCACTCACCCACACTACTAATACCGAATTACCAACTACTAATACTGTTATAATACTGCTTATTGATAATATCTTCTATTGTCAGCATACTACGCAAACGACGCTCCAAAATGATAGAATAGTATGAGTATTAAATACTCTACTCTCATAAAAAGATACCGGTACCGTATCTTTCTCGCTCTTTACAAACACAAAGGAGCATACTATTGTGAGTTCTAAGATTATTTAAGGGTGGTATGATGTATATAAGTATGTCTTGTAGTACGAGTGTGATGGTCTCATCTAGAGTACTACTGCTAACATTATCCCAATTGGTGGATATCCGGTGACTTGGACAAAATGGAGTTTTCAACATGAAAATAGAATCGTCTCCTCTGTAACTATTCATGCGCGCAGTTTGTTTTCTTGGTTATCTCTCCTACGTCATGAATGACCAAATACTACTAATGCTATGGGATAATCTCGATTGGTCGGTAGTGTGGTAGCGTCATCGTTGTTCTTCCCTTGTGCGTAATTTGCAAAAAAGTACACATCTTGTGCACCTCAACCCTCCTTAACAATTGGCTAGATATGGATAGGTATAGCAAGCTCCTGATGTTAGCTAACAGACTTTTATACCAGAGTTACGACATACTATGGGGATAATATGAGGTCCACCGTGCACCCTTGATCAAAGATACTACAGAATAGTATCCTAACCGGCTTCAATACTGTATATTCACAATAGCCTCTTTACTCCTTCGTATTAGGCAATCAATTCAACAATCCGTCCAAGGCATTGCTTAATTGTATCCCAATTCCTCCTCCTGGCCATAGGTATTGCAGAATAGTATCCTTAACCGGCCCGGGCACTTCTACTCGATATGCCCCGCGATTAGAGGAGGGCCTTAATATGTCTGCCTGATCAATCCTAGCCTTCCATAATGCCAATTCAAATAGTGTTGTTGCCTCCCTCACTTCATAATAGGTAATCAATCCAACAATTCGATTTAGACATTGTTTGATAGGTGGCCAATTGACGCTAAATCTCGCCTGTATTCCAGTGTCGATAGACAGCTCACTACCTCTTCTCAAAAATGGATTCCATGCCCCTGCCCTGACTACATCATTGATTATAACATCTATCTTGTCCTCTATATCTGTTTGTCCAGACGTGAGGATATTGCCCAGACGACTTGATGTGCTGGCAAATATAAGCCTATCCAATAAAGGACAGTCGTCAAATACATTGTCCCCAATCGTCCAAATCCCATCGCTTAGGTGCACTTCTCTCAAATTTATACAATCCCAAAATGCAAGAGTGTCAATCTTGATAACTGTGGAAGGAATGGTAATACTTTGTAATAAAGTACATTTGCGGAATGCATATTCTTTGATCCTCTTAATCCCCTCTTTTAGCACAATCGTCCGTAAATTGTTACATTCATTACATGTAGACATACCAATTTCATCAACAGTAGAAGGGATTGTAATACTTTGTAATGATTTACAACTTTGGAATATATTCCTCCCAATCTTCTTCAATCCTTCATTTAACACTACCTCCCTTAAACTGTTGCAATAACTAAATGCATGACGTCCAATCTTTGTAACAGTCGATGGAATTACAATACTTTGCAGTAATTTGCAGTTTATGAAAGCCCTGTCTCCTATCTCCGTTAACCCATCATTGAACACTACTTCTGTTAAATTGCTACAACCTTCAAATGCACAAGTACCAATTTCGGTAAGAGTAGATGGAAGTGTTATGCTTTGCAACGAAGAGCAATAAGAGAATGCATGATAGCCAATCTCCTCCAATCCCTCGTTCAGTAGGACTTCCTTCAAATGTATCTTTTTGTGAAATGCATAATCATCAATCTTAGTAATGCTAGAATGAATTCGTACGTGTGTCACATCATCGGGAACACGATCTCCTGTACCCGTATACTCATATTCATTAACAGAAAATACTGTATCTTCTCTATTATTCTTACTCACTGCTGCAGTTCGCTGATCGTATGCTAACTTTGGCCTCTTACTCATATTTTACAACAATCTGTTGTTTCTCAATACTATCGCTATGTGTGAGATATTGCTGCTCTTGATGTCCTTAACTATCAATCGACAAAGAGAGTACTTATATTGCAAAAAGTACACAAGATGTGTTGTTTTTCTGCTTCACCCTCTCCTCGCTATACACAACTGATGAACCTACTACTAATACTACTATTAATACTGCAAATACTGATAATATCTCCTAATTGTCTGCTCACTACAGCGGAATAACAACACTATCTACGATATTCAACTGCTCTCTCAACTCTAAAATCTGATACTCTCATAAAAAGCTACTCTAGCAGCCGGCAGCACCGTATCTTTTAATCTGTAAAACTCTTTGTTATCACCATTATTGTTGAGTAGACTACGTAGAAGTTGTTCACATAATGAATACATGAATCCACGATAGAAGCAATTACCATCACCTCTAATTTTACGTATAGATGTGTACTTAGTACATAGATAGTTTGCTCCCTTGATGAAACCAGCTACTTGCTGCTGATGATCATTTGATGTATCGTCATTGGCATTTGTAGTATATTGTTGCAATAGTATAGCGATTGGTAATAGCTGTGATGTTAATGGTTGTGTTGATTTAATTTCTTGTTCTATTGCTTCTAATTGTGCTGTTGTTAGTTGATGTTGATTATCAGTAGTATTATCGTCCGCCATGCTAATTGAGTAATAATTATATGGTAGGATAGTAGTGCGCAGGATGTAGACAAGAACTTTTTTTTGCAAATAACTCTATGAGAACAACTAAATCACAACCGACGACACTATACCCTAACCAATCGTCGAAAGAAGAAGAGTAATATCCTATAGTCGGTAGTGTTAGCGGGCCGTCAATTCAGAAGTAAGAGAATAGTGCAGAGACGTACGCCGAGAGCAAAAGCAAATAGCAATGCCAACTAATTTTCATGTTACTACACGTGAAAACTCCTGATTTTGTCTAAGTCACCGGAGATCCACCAATTGAGATAATGTTAGCTGTAGAGCTCTAGATGAGACCATCACACATCATACCACCCCGAAATATTTATCGACTCACAATTAATAGTTTGCCATTTGTTGTTTATAAGAAAGATACGGTGCTGCCGGCTGCTAGAGTAGCTTTTTATGAGAGTATCAGATTTTAGAGTTGAGAGAGCAGTTGAATATCGTAGATAGTGTTGTTATTCCGCTGTAGTG
>Ga0214480_101060_pt1 | contig 12646 bp, 8 predicted proteins | sample M1_20Mar14CPVII9_3_FD_165042 | JGI IMG/M metagenome (GOLD analysis project Ga0214480, IMG submission 165042) | Marine eukaryotic communities from Monterey Bay, California, United States - M1_20Mar14CPVII9sort6BwellE17 | ecosystem: Environmental > Aquatic > Marine > Unclassified | place: USA... | reverse complement strand
AAGTTAGAAAACATAGTCTAAAAAATTGGTTGAGAGTATCGGTACACCTTCCCACAGAGTTGTCAGCACGTATTAGTATCATCCTGTTGCAAACATGGATGGTTTTAAGGAAATATCCAAAATATTAGACGATCTATGTGAATATTGCATATCTGATGAGCTTAGTCTACCTGGATTGCAAGAAAAAATGAAGAAGCTCGATCGGTTTCATATAGTTGACATCAGCGAAAATTATCCATTCCATCCTCTTCTTCACAATGTGCTCTGGAATAAGAGGGTTACATTAGAAATAATAGAATATCTGTTAGATAAATTTCCCGGCGCAGCAGCCGTCGAATCAGAGAGTCATAAGCATCAGTATGAGAAATTCGGTACAATAAATACGTATCCATTACACTTGGCATGTCATAATCAGCACTGTCCTTCTTCAATCATCACATTATTAATGGAGAAACATAAGCATGCTTTGAAACATTTTGCATATGCTGGAGATCTTTTCAGTTGTGGTGATTACGATGATTATGCGAAGGGTTTACCACTACATTATTATGTGGCAAGAGCATCAAATAAAAGCATGATGACCATTGTGGTTTATATTATACCGTCTACTTCTCTTCTTCTTCCATTTGCTCTTGCTTTAGATACCACTTCGACTTATTTACCTAAGCACTTGTCCATCTCATCAAGGTAGATCTTTCCCAAGGAATGATTGACAAGACTTAGGCATTGATCCAAATTGCCCCAAGTATCATGTTTCATCTCCTTAGTGATTATCTTGCTTGTCTCACTTGCTATCATATTATCAATCATTGTCAAGTCAGAGTTGGTCGTAGCTCTCTTATCACTTTCACGCACTCCATACTCTTTCAATGTCTCATTCTTAAACACAACCTCCACTGTAACTCCATCTTTCTCCAAAGTCCGAACCATCTTGTATCCACTCCCATTGGGATCAACAATACATAAAACAGGATGCTTCTTCCCCGTTGCCTCCCAAGCCGATTTCACCATTGCCCGTTGATTAGGTCCATTCATACCCTTTCCAGAAATGAAGACATACTTTGACTTACGTTTATCATTGGTACTAAACATCATCTCATTATGGTTATCCTTCTCAAGATACACTATCACTGCATTTGCACCTACTTGTAACCCACTTACACGGGCGCAATTGGGTAACATCACAGTACCATGGGAGCAGTTTACAGGCATACCAGATTCGGTACGCCACGAGATATCTCCATAGACAAGTCCTGGTTGAGGAGAATGGATGGTTAAAGAGGACATTGAAATTCAGGCAACAATCATATATCTCATCATATATCTCGACTTACCTTTTGACTGTGGCACGATACCAAGATCCTTTTGTGTAACACCTAACTCTTTGCACAATCTCTCATACAAATCATATATACGTTTACGAGACTTATCCACATCTCTTTCTTCTCCTGCCTGTTTCTTTTTAGAGTCAGTCAATTGGTGGTTGAAATCTTTTGGGAACATATCTCTTACAATCTCCCGACTTTCAAAAACTACACCCGTAAACAAACTCAAGATTGCAACTGCCATGATGTTGAGTTTCTCACGAACGGTTTGGATGTTATTATCAACATTGACATCGCTCTTCTTAGTACTACTTACTTCATTGTATGATTTCAACAACTTGGTGAAGTAACCCATGTACTTATTATACAGTGCCTTTTCCTCTTGAGAGAAGGTATCGTATAATTCTTTTGCCAGCTCTCGTGTGGCTGGAAAGAATCTCGACCATGGGTTAGAAGTTGACGCCGCTCCTAGGTTGGGAGATTGAGTATGTTTCTCAATAATACTACTACGTATCGACCGGATATCATCTCGAGGTACAGCGGCAGACTCTTCACGTGCGGCGGCTTCCAACTGTTGTGCCGTGGGTGTATCACCTTCCATACGTTCATTGTTGTTATTGGTTATTTCAGTACGAAGTCGGTCGATCTCCTTCTGTAAGGCAGTCTTCTCACGTTCAGCCTCTACTTTAGCAGTCGATAGGGCAGCTTGTGCCCCTTCCAATTGTTGGGATATAAGGACATGAATGTCCATTACTTGTTCGACGGTACGTTTAGTATTATCCTTGTCTGCTTTGGCTTTGGCAGCTTCCGCCTTCTCACGCTCAGCCTCTGCTTTAGCAGTCGATAGGGCAAGTTTGGCATCATCTGCTGAGGCCTTGGCTTGTTCGGCAACACGTGTGGCTTCTTGTAACTCAGCTCGTAACTGTTCGGCTTCATCTGCCGAGGCACGTGCGGCTTCTTGTGCCGCGGCAGCAGTCTTCTCACGGTCGGTATGTTTAACAATATGTTCTACCATGCAATCTAATAAATGATCCACTTCACCCTCGATGTCGTTTCTCGCCTCTAGGTGATTAATGTAGTGACGTTGGGTAATGTTACTCTCCATTAATTCATGACTATGTTGTTGCTCTTCTAATATACGCTGCCATAGACCCTGTCGGTCTTCACTGTGAACTGAAATGAGATTTCTCTCACGTTCCCGAGCAACACTCTGCACGGACTCCAGGGCAGCCACCTGACCAATAAGTTCATTAATCCTTTCCCGAGCCTGGTTTAGTTCTGTATTGTCTACTGCTTGAGGTGATTGAAACAATATCCGAGGGGTGGTAGGGCGAGCAGGTGATGCAGCATTATTCTCTGCGGCTGATGTTAATTCCAATACCCTCTTCCGTAACTCGGTCACTTGATCGTCACTCTTTTGTAACTTATCCACATACTCGGATAGTATGTCCTTATCTACTGATGAATATCCATCAACTGCCGATGGGGAAGCTACTACTTCATTATTATTATTGGCATTATTACCACGTGCGGCATTTAATTCCTCCTGTAGCCTTGCCACATTATTCTCACTAATCCCCAATTTATTCTCACTAATCCCCAATTTGAATTTGTAGTAATCCTCCAATGTTTGTAGGTTGGCATCTAGTTGCTTATTCACTGTCTTATATTGGTTAACCCACTCCACCTCTTTCTTCATGTACTCAGCAGTACATTTTTCCCTTCTTTCTGTAGCATCTGCTAATAACTCTTTATATAAGGCAGCCTTTTTGACGTCTTGCTCATTCTCTAATTGCCGAGCTTGCATATCTTTCACTACTTTATCCCAATCAGCCATATCTTTTTTATATTTGGCTGATTGGGTGGAGTGTTGTTTTTCTAAGTCTCCAATATATGCCTGTAACCTCTCAACTGTAGGATTATGTTTCATCTTCTTTGAGGATAATTTATTGCTGGCATTATTATCTAATTGTTTTAATTGGGTGGGTGGGGTATGTGATATATTAGCAGCAGATGGTTCATTATTATTAGTAGCAATAACGTCATTGGTTTTAGTTGTTGCTGTTGCTGTAGATGCTGGTAATTGCAATTGTGTATGTTGTGTGGGAGCAGCAGTAGAGGCATCTACATGAGATGATGGTACTAATGCCAATTGATGGGGTGTATTATTGTTATCATGCACTGCAGGAGTATCATTTTGATTATTGTTTGTATTGTTGCCTGCTGATTGTTGGGGTATATTATTATGATGTGCTGTAGTACCACCACTGCTACCGGTACTACCGTCCTTTAATGTGCTGCTACTCGTTCCCATACTATATTGTAATGGATGTGTGGTGTATTCGATCTGCCGTCGGGCGTTTATATTATATAAACTCTCTCTACTAGTATGTCGCGTTATTATGCCTTAACTAAATTATTATTTTCATTCTTGAAACTCTTTAGATAGATACGAAACCTGAGCATAAAGTTAAATGGTGAATGTTCCTCAGCTGAGGTAATAGCAGCTAATAACGGCATATCAGTGCATTGCCTTACCTATTATAATATAATAAACAATGCCCTCACCGGACAGAGATTTAGAGGCTGAGAGTTTCCCAATTGAATTAGAGCTGGATAAAGTGCAACAGAAAAAAGGTACTACCAAAAACTTGTTATGTTTAGTAAAAACTTGCACTAAGCAGGCACAAGTAGCACATGGTGGCCCAAGCGTAATCAACATCCCTGTAGTAGGAGGTCGTAAGGTAACAGATAAGACTTGGCGATTTTGTAGCGGGTGTTACAATGAAGTAACAAAAAGACCTACACCTCAATGCAAAAATGAAAGTTGCAATGAGGATTGTGCACCTATTGTGAGCCACCGCCAGGTAGTTCCTAACAAATGGCATGAACATTGTGCATTACACCACTTTCTGGGTGTAGTAACCCTTTTTATTACCAAATTTACCACCAATTCATCTGTACTTGATACATATAATAAACACACAACGCCAATCGACACCGATGAACTTACAGAAGCCTTACTTGCCGTAGTAAAATTACATGATAATTACATCGATGATACTACGCATGGAAATGTAGTTAAGGATTTGATTGAGAAGTTTTGGGGTGTATTAGGACCAGAATATGAAGGTACAACAATAAATTGTTATGCTATTTCGAGCCTTTACATTATGGTTCCATATGGTATTGGACTTTTAAACTCAACATCAAATAGAGGAGAAGATTCTAAAACAACAGTAAACTCTATTACTCAATTGGTTGAATTGCATAATACTAAAGTCGTCCCGGCATTAAATAGCTTGGGTAGTATGGGATCACAACAATTGACAGTTAATGCAGTATTTATTACTCTAAAAAAAATGGATACAGGGAGGGTGTATAACAATAAATTGGATATGAATAAGTTCGGACCTTGGTTACCAGAGAATAATTGGATTATGGAGGAATATTGTTATGATAATAAGGACGAAGCAATTGACTGGGAAACAAAACGAAGTTTCCACCCACCAAATCATCGGGCGGTACCGAAGGGCATGAATAATGAGGGGGTTAGATCATATGTCGACACTGTGGAGAAATTTGTTAAACTTCAACATAGTTTTTATGATGAAACAGAGTGGGAAACATTACAAGACTGTCGTACAATACCAGCAAAGGATGTTAAGGGTGATGACGGTATTGTTGGAGTGCCATTGCAACGGTTTGATAGTATACCAAAAAACAAGAAACTCCTTGAGTTATGTACATCAAAGGTAGATGAGTATAAAAAAGCCGAGCAGGATGGTCAAGATGAGATTGCAAAGGATATTACTGCATCTTTCTATGGTAGTGGAGAGAATGTAAGGATATTATTGGAGGTAAAGGAAGCAGAGGAGGAAGATGAATCAAGTGATGATGAAGATGTTGAGATGGGTGGTAATGACGAATTAAGTGAGGAAGATGGTAATGTAGAGAGTAAGGAATATGATTCGCCAAGTGATGAGGATAGCGCCGATGAAGATGTTTCTTCTGGTGAAGAGTATAACGCCAAGGATATCAAGGCATCTGCATCAGCTGGGGAGCGTCGTTCTACACGTGTTGCTGCTTTGGAAAAGAAGAAGAAGAAGAAGAAGGAAGAAGAGAAGGAAGAAGACGAGGAAGAAGAGGCGGAAGAAGAAGAGGAGGAAGTAGACAAGCAACGTTTCTATGTCCTTGAGAAGGAAATGGTTGAGACGATTGTTGTACATGCTATTATGCAACAGATCCTTGGGGTAACCCGTTGTACGAAGGAAGAAGAGAAAGGGAATGATAGTGTAAAGGAGATGGCATCATTTTTTGAACACCTCAACAATATAGCTGTTGAGGAGTCAGAGAAAGGGAAGGAGTTTGTGGAAACATGTAATGACATTGCAAATGATGGGGATGTGGAGGGGGATTCACTCAAAGAGAAGCTTACAACATTGATCAAAAGTCATCACAATCGACGAAATTAATGGTAGAGTATACTTAGTTTACTACTCAATATTTGTGTTACTCGTGATGTCTATTGTTTTGTGTACAGCTAAAAAATTACAATAACAAAACATAAAGCTTGAATATTAGTTATTGATGAACTATCATCATATCTATCGAACAATCCTCTTCTTGGACAGTCTAACTTAATACACGCTGACTAGACTTTGTCGTCTAATGCCCTGATGAAGGGTGTCTTAGTATCGTAAAAAGTTAGGTTCTGCCACTGGCCTATAGCAGTGAAGTGCCAATCGAACTTACTCATCTTCTTTTATATATATTGGTATCCTCTTTTGGGCTACTCAAATTTCACTTGTTGCTCGAGCTAGCAATACCATAAACGCACCGGCCTTTATCTTATTGCAATATACAATGCGGTCATTGTACATACGAATTGATATGATCACGATGTTAGTTGCAGCTTCTCCACAATCATTGCACACCGATGGTGAATGTTTTACACCCCTCCATGCTATGGTGAGTGACCCAAATGAAAATATTAACAACGTGCTACATGTCATCAACTTCCTTATTGAAGTGGAACCTTCGTTAATCCGAGCGGTGGATAAATTTGGTAGAACACCTCTTCTTGTCGCGTGTTGCAACAAACACATTACGTTAGATACAATTCAGTGTTTATATAATGCATATCGGGAAGCTATTCACATCCCCGATACATGTGGTTGGCTCCCTATTCATGAGCTCGCCCATAATATAGAGTTAGAGGAGGCTGCTTCCGTTGAAATTCTACAATTCATGCTCAATATCGATCCTACTGTAGCGAGAGAAAGGATTGATGATGGCTGTCTGCCAATTCATCATGCTATTGACAAAAAAGCGACTGATTTCTGTAAATTACTCATCGATGTATATCCTGAATCGTTGAGGGTTCGATCAAGTGATGGTATTTTGCCTATCCATTGTGCATTGAAGGCAGACAGAGCTGATGTGGTCGATACAATTGAGTATATGTTAGATCTATATCCTCAAAGTATAGATGCTACTGATAGACAGGGTTTGACTCCTTTCCACAGATCAGCCCAGGGTAAGAGAGCAGATATAGTTGAGCTGCTACTGAAGTATGACCCAGATGCCGCGTCGAAGGCTTCGAGGCACCGAACTAACTCTATCAGTACTTACAACTTGCCATTGCATTTGACTTGTGCTAGTGGCCATGTTGCTCACACAGAAATGGCTGAAGTTTTGTTTGACGCATGCCCACAAGCTATTTTTGCCCATAATGACGAGGGGAAGACCCCACTAGACTTGGCACGGGAGAGAGAGACTCGGCATAGAAGAGATCCAAACGAATCAGTATTGGTCTACTTTTTACAAACACAACAAGCATATGCTCGTCAAGCCCAAGATATAAAAACAAAGACAACTATTGATAAGAATGATTGGTTATCCTTTTGTTGTGCATTGAGGAATAATGCATCGCTTGGGTCTATTGAGTTGTTGGTGAGGGCATTAAGATCCATTGGGCACACAGACTCCCTTCCTTTGAATATTGCTTGTGAATTCCGCTCGGTGAAAGTTGTTCGGTATCTGACCGAGGCTGATAGTCTATCAGAGGAACGGTTAGCTTCTTTGCATCTAGTTCATTCTGCATGTTGTGGAGGCAACTTGGAAGTGATCAAATACTTTCTGGATGAACATATTTCATTGGTATCATCGGCGGAGGTGAATGAGAAAGGTGAGCTTCCAATTCACTTGTTGTGCGAAGCAGGGAAGGACTTTAAGGTTGATATTGATAGTACGGAGTACATTGAGATCATTTGGAGAATGCTACTGGCTAATCCAGAAGTAGTTGCAGGTGCTTGAGGTGGGCATCGGGGATTGGAATTGGAGATAAATACAAACACATAAAGAACAAGTGGAGGATAAAACAAAACTAAAACGTCAATCAAAAACAGATAAACTACAATGAATTGAAATCGATACTATTACATCCCCAAACTCAAGCCAGGGCATAACTTTGATCAATTCCTATCCCTCTCTATACGGCATCTAATCTAATCACCACATGAGATATAATGAGAGCTATCATTGTATATTGGAACTGACTAATTAGTTGATGATCAGTAAACTAACACATAATAGAGGATCTATTATCCTGCGTATGTATCTCTTTCCTCTACCACGAGGTTAAACCACGAGGTTGTGGTCAATAGAGCAAAGGCTAGGCGCGTATGGCTGGCGTCAAACCGAAAATCCCATTTTATCACCTAATTGAAGAGGATACCGTCACGTTTACACTCTCATAAAATTTTGTGACTTTGTGTACCATACATGTGTTCATTGTAAAGAGGGACGATATCGGGTAGAATAATTGAGCCGAAATACTGAAAGTGTACCAGTATATCAGTTTTTGACGGTTTATCGATTATTGGTAGTGCGTTGGTCGCAGCGACCGTCGTTTTATAGTAATAAGAAGTTACATAGATATATACTCTAAATTAAGAGTCGGTGCACCCTATTACTACCTCAATATTACTTTGGTATACGTGGGTATTAACAGAGATGGATATTGATTATGAAATATGCGAATTGTTAGAGGAGCTATGTGAATATTGCTCGTCTGATGAGCTTACTCTACCAATGTTGCAAGAGAAAGTGAAGAAGCTCAAGGTTAAATTTCCTTTACATCAAATCAAAGAGAATTATCCATTTGGTCCGTTCTTTCACAGCGCTTGCTTGAGTAAAGGGATTACATTTGAAATAGTTGAATATCTATTAGATGAATTTCCTGATGCTGCAGCAGTTGAGTCAGAAGACGAGAATGATTATGATATTGGTGGAGATTCGGTAGATACATACGAAAAATTTCCACTTCACTTGGCATGCTACAATCAATACTGTCCTTCTTCCATTATATCGTTATTGATTAAGAGATATTCGACTGCTCTAGAGAACTTTGTCCCATTTGGACGTCTTTTCATTGTCAGCACTTATGACGAACAAGTTAGCATAGAGGGATTGCCGCTACATTACTATTTGGCAAGAAAATCAAATATACATATCGATACAGTGAAGATGTTAGTCGATGAATACCCACAAGCTGTTGATGCTGATATTGGGGGACTTACACCACTCCATGTAATTGTGTCCAGCCCAAATGAAAATATCAACAATCTGTTACATATCATCAAGTACCTTATTGAAGTAGCACCTTCTTGTGTCCGAACTGAGGATGAATGTGAGAGGACACCTTTTCTTGTTGCAAGTTGTAACAAAAACATTACGTTAGAAGTAGTCCAGTTTTTGTATAATAAATATCCAGAGGCACTCCGTATACCTTCTGAATCGATTGGATGGCTTCCGATTCATAAGATCTGTCAAGAAAAGTTAATTGAGGGCAGCTCGATTGAAATTTTAAGGTTCATGCTTGATATTGATCCTGGTTTAGTGAGAGAAATGGGAGACGATGAGTACCTTCCGATTCATTATGCTATTCGACACGGAAACAAATCATTTGAATTCTGCAAAGTACTCATCGATGCATATCCGGAATCATTAAGAGTTTTAACAATTGATGGTATGTTGCCGATCCACTTAGCAGTATACCACTCCAATATTAGAGATGATGCGGTTGATACAATTAAATATCTGTTAGAAATCCATCCTGAAAGTATCAATGTTCGAGATAGTAGGGGGCAGTTGCCGATACATATTGCGGCTGAAGGGAAAAGGGCGGATATAGTTGAGTTGCTATTGAAGCATGATCCTGATGCGGCATCAAAGACGACTTCTCTTAAGCGTCAACTGCCAATGCATTTGGCCGCTCGTACTGGACTTACGGAAGTGGCTGAAGTGTTGTTTGATGCATACCCAGAATCAATGAATATCCGTGATGTTAATGGAAAGACTTCACTAGATTTATCATGGGCAGAAGAGACTCGTCATAGTAGAGATCCAAATGATTCAGATGTTATCAACTTTATACTGACGCAACAAGCATATGCTCGTCAAGCCCAAGATATTGAAGCTAAAACGACTATTGATAATGATGATTGGCTTTCCCTTTGTTGTGCATTAAAGGAGAAGGCACCGCTTGGATCTATTAAGTTATTGCTAGGGGCATTAAGGTCCGTAGGTCACACGGATCCTCTTCCATTGAATACTGATTGCGAGTTTAGTTCGATTAAAGTTGTTTTATATCTGTTAGAGCTTGATAATTTCATGGATGAAGGCTTAGCTTCTATGCATCTTGTTCACTCGGCATGTCGAGGGGGTAACTTGGAAGTCGTAAAGTACTTTCTGGATGAGCATATATCTTTAGTAGCTTCAGCGGAGGTGAATAAGAATGGGGAGCTGCCAATTCACTTACTTTGTGAGGCAGGGAAGGATAAGGTTGGTAATGATGATAGCATAGAGTACATCGAGATTATTTGGAGAATGCTCTTGGCTAACCCCGAGGCAGTTGTGGGTATTTGAGGTAGTAGACATACAGCAACCCCCGACTATCATACATCAAACACATCATTATTATTAGAACAAGCGGAGGGATAAGAACAAACAAATAAGTCAATCAAGGACTAGTAAAATAACAACATATCAATATCAACTACAATCATATTAGGTATGAGAAGTGAAACAACATTGAAATCGGTACTACCCAGAAAAGCCTGACTTGATTGTATGTTAACTTAACTGACTTGACGATCAGCATAGCTAACATATATAATAGACGACCTATTATCCCGTCAAACATATATAAGTTTAGTCTACTCTATTACCAACCCCGCTCCTCCTACCTCTTTTCGGCCGAGCTGTTCCTCGTCCACCAACAGTTTATGAGCACGGACATTGACATAGTCATCACATTGTTCCTTATGATCCCGCCAATCGGCAAGTTGACACTCCCTTGAGCAGTACTTCTCTATCATGCATCTACTGCAGACAGATAGAGCAGTGCGTTCCACCTCTTTCTCACAACCCCAACATAATCCCAACTTTGGGGTTGTTTTCCTCGCCTCTGAATGCATCTTCTTCAGACATTTACACGTTAATTTTGCGGTAAAACTTCAAAGCATCACGCCTGCAACTACTAACAAAAGGATTGAGAGCTCTCCACTTTGTTCTTACAATCGGACTACTCATGACTAAATCAATATCACTCGTGCCATTGTAATGTTCAAGAACCACAACAGTCATTGCACTACATAAAGACCAACTCATGTTAGTTACAGGAGCTTCATACAGCAAATCGTTAGTCCCCATACGTGTCAATATGCAAATAGCTGATTTTCTGTAACTTTCATTGTTCCATATCTGTGGATGTGATTTGAAAATCTCCCTCATGCTGTCTATTACTAACATGTTTTTGTGTTGTGCATTTATGATAAGTTGATCCATAAAGCTTGACACAGGATGATCGTCTGATATACCGAAGCACATCCATGCTTGCATGATGCCTTAATCCAACTATTTCTACCTACTTGGATCGACGTTTCCCGTGTCCTCCATAGATCATGCATACGTACTCGAGCATTCTCCTCCTTCTTGGCTAGTTGCTTTGCTTTTCGATCTTTCCCTTTGTTTCTTTTTCTAGATGATGGCGGCATTATTATTGTATTCAGTAACTAAGCTGAGTAGATAGACATTTCGGCATATATTATCAGCTAGTATGATGATTATTAATCCAATAAAGATGGGTACATGAAAGATTAATATAACGCTTCCTTGGGAGTTGCAATATCAATAACAAATTTTATAACACATCTTATAGGTATATATGCTCTCTAATACGCCGAATTTCTCTCTCCGATGCACCTAATATCTAAATCTCTAATCTTATTATTAAACAAATATGTATTAATTCGTCATATCACTGTTGTATATATTCATCTGTAGAGAGGTATGTAGACGTATATGGATAAGAGTATATAATATAAGAAAGTTAGAGATAGGTGCACCGACTCGACACACAACTGTCACACAACAACAAAATGACAAAAACATACAAAACTCTTCAGACACAGCCGAGGTACGCCTTAAACAACAACACAATTGTAGAACTATATAAGCACAGATGTACAACCACGGCGGCCTTTGTACTTACTTCTATGCAATAACAGTTTGACATACAATATGCTGCCTATCGGCTAGCAATAGGTATCGTAATTGCACGGATGATATGATAAAATGATATTCCACTTGTAAGCATTTCTGCAAAACCAAACTCATCACTTATTTTTTCTGTCGCCATGGCACAACTTTAAATAGCGATTACTATTGCAATAAGTGACTTAACATACTGGGATATAGAGGGGAATACAAGTTTATAACGGTCTATCGATTAATAACAGTTTGGAGACTGTAGTATCAATATTAGTGAATACGAAAGGTTTTACTATTATGTGCACATCTTGTGCACTTTTCTAATACCCGAGAACTGATCAGACGATATTATAATTACTCGCATTAATACATTGCAAAGAAGACATGTCTAATCTTGAGGAATTACGTGAAGTGTTAGAGGAGCTATGTGAATATTGCTTATCTGACGAGCTTACTCTAACAACATTGCAAGATAAGCTCGATCAGTGTCCTTTACATGAAATCAAAGCGCATTATTCATTTTATCCATTCTTCCACAATGTTTGCGTGAGTAAAGGGGTTACATTAGAGATAGTAGAATACATATTAGATAAGTTTCCTGATGCAGTTCGTACCATATCAGAGGACTGCTCTGGCTATGTGGGCTTTATGGGAACAGAGAGAGCGTTTCCACTACACTTGGCGTGCTTCAATCAATATTGTGCACACTCAATTGTCAAATTGATTATGGAGAAGTACCCACCAGCAATTGGGCATTTCTGTTT
>Ga0214480_101059_pt1 | contig 12654 bp, 7 predicted proteins | sample M1_20Mar14CPVII9_3_FD_165042 | JGI IMG/M metagenome (GOLD analysis project Ga0214480, IMG submission 165042) | Marine eukaryotic communities from Monterey Bay, California, United States - M1_20Mar14CPVII9sort6BwellE17 | ecosystem: Environmental > Aquatic > Marine > Unclassified | place: USA... | reverse complement strand
AATTCACTGATTGTTGCTTGTTGATTTAAGCCTGATAATGCGTAGTGCTTATCGTCTACCTTTTTGACGTTGTGGGCAAATACTAGTGTCTGCTCGAATCCAGATGCGAGTGAGATGATGGTCAAGTCGGGGTTTTCTCGGACGAGCCTTAGTGGGTACTCCGAGTCTTCTGACTTACTATTAAGCTTGTCAGCTCTCCCTCCAAGCCAGACCAATTTTTGAAGTGGTGTGTTGATTGTTGATCTTTCCAATTGTCAGCTCGATTTTTGGGGAGGGTTGTGTTTGATGGTAAGTTCTTCGCCTTGAGGAGGATGGTGGTTACTGCCTCCTTGTTACTTGTGGCTTCATCTGTTTTATTAGGCATGATGAAAGTAGTAAATAATGATTTAAAAACTTAAGGTTAGTCTATACAAGTAAGTTGTATATCCTAATAGGTTGGTTGACTTGCTTGTTGACTTGTGCTTCCTTCTGGAAAATGAGCTCATGATTTCCTCTCCTTTCTGCTCGATCCCTGACTCAAGCCTGACTCAGGTGACACCAAACATCTGTCACTGATACTTTTCAGTCACTTATCGAGGGGAGGATACCTTGAGTCGAGTTTCCAAGGATCTACCCCCTTAGAGGATAGATTCGGGTTCCGGCTTGCCAAGTCTCCACAAGAACACCCAACTCACTCCCCAGGCAGAACACCTATTCCTACGCACACCCGGTATCCATTTGGGTGTCATCTCAACACCTTTTCCTAAAATATTCTAAAATAGGAGGTAGGTATCTTACACCTTAAAACACGGTAGCTACACGCAAATCTCAATCTAGCAAAATATGAGTCAAAATAGGGTGTCAATCTGACACCCAAAACTTTGGCTCATAACCCATTCTGCCGACTCTTCCTTTGATAACTTTAGCTTCTCATTATGAGGCCGCCGGAGGCTGCCGAGAGCCAACACATCATCCTATCCTCAAGTATTATACACGAAGAGAAGATATAGATACTCATTTGCTATAGTGGTACAATGATACGTCTATTTCTATGCAAGTCTAGATATAGTATGTATTCTACCACTTTTGCATTTACATTGCTTCTACACACATATGATATGCTTATCTAGTGTATGAATTCATAGTTTTAGTATCTTATAATGCGCAGAATCTAGTTTGTTGCAATATGAACTGGTTTGGGGTATGTTGTGTGATGGTTTTTATACATTTTCTATGCATATGTTGCTGTTTGTATCTCACGAGCATATTGCAATCCAATATCCATTGAGTTGGGCTTAATTCGATGAACGCAGTCTTCTAGTACCCCGATAATTCCCCTGCAACCACTCCCGCATCATTTGTACACACAGGATGATGCACATAACATTTTGTGCTTATCATGTGTGCATTTTTATAGCATCCATCAATATTGTATCCAATCTATCCATATACGGCCAGACCATACTAAATATGCAGTAGGATACGTTCTCATGTATCTAATGATGATTGTTGTGCATCATCATACGTTTTCTACCAATATTGCTCCGTGTAGAGTTGTCAATCTAACATAAGTATAATTCGAAAAACGAGTGAAGTGGCGGATGACATCAATGCTGCTTTATCTCGAGTATATGACGTATGATACGATCATTTGGTACTTCTCTAATAAATATCCGTTAAGGGGCATCGCGTAGTTGAGTATGAGATAGCGTATAGCCTTCACAAATAGAGCCGGCCGCCCGATGCATCATCGTCTATCATTTTTTTGATGTGCTGATGGAAGTATACATTTTTCGTAGTAACTAAGGTAGTTGGTAGTACCAACCTCTCTGAATGTCATAACCGATTATATCGTTATAGCGTGTATGCAGTAGTACGATGTCAACTATTGTAGTTATGGAGTATAGCGTAGGAGAAGATAGGGGACGGCGAGCGTCATGATGAAAGTGTTGTGAGTAAAGAGTGGTGAAGCCGCTTCAACTCACAAAGGTTACTACCTAATAAACTACTTAGGTAATTACCTTACATATTATAGGGTGTCAAAGTGACACCTGAATTTGTTCCACAAGTAGTATAGCTCACTTCACTCACATAAAAGTTAGTTGATATCACCTCTTATCAGGACGTGCAGCTCTTATTATGTACCACTATGCAGCCTGAAGAGTGGTAATATAATATATATTGAAACGGCGGCGTATCGGCGGAGATAAGATGCCCTCAACAATGAAGAGTATCCTCATAACTATTTGCATTGCAATAATCACCCAATCATCTTTAGTTGATGCTCGATCATGGTGGGATTTGGAAATACCAGCAATTGAAAGTATAAATAATGACGATCCACTATATGGATTGTCAACGTCGCTACTTATTGAAGATATTTCGTTATTTGCTGGCAGTGGTGATGATGTAGACGTATCCTATGCTCAATCATTCAAGCTAAGTTCTACAGATCGAACTGTGGATAATAATAATATATCTGATTATAGTAGTACTAATACAGTAATAACACCATCAACAATTGAAAAGGTTCAACCGGTAAATATAGCACCAACGACTAATCATCCGACCTTCTCACCCTCAGCATCATATGAAGCCCTAAATGGCAACTGTCCATCAAACTACAATCTATACCGATTATGGCTATATGATACAGGTGGCGACGGATACCCTTTTGGAGATGGTTGGGGATCAACCAAACTAATTATTAAAGAGACGGCATTAGTATCACGACATGATATTAACGATGCTCTATTCGTTGGAACATTAGACATGGAAAGAGGAGTTATCAAAATTGATATTTCACAAGCTGATTCAACTAAAGCACATTGGAAGAATGGCATCAATCCAGATAGAGGATATTATAAACAACGAAGAGGATTAGATATGACAAAAGGAGGTACCATTGCAGGTCCTAGTGGATCCATCACCTGGGACGCCGATGGTAATGTTGAATATGGATCCGGATTAGGAGATATAAATCATTCCAAGAATTCTGATGGCAGTGATGGTACCAACAATCCACATTTGAATCCACAGGGTAATATCCCCGAGTCGGGTTTACTTGATGGAAGCAGTGGTACTATCCAATGGGGTGATTCTAACATAAATAAGAGTGATGTAGGACTTGAGAGAGATAGTACTAGTGAAAGTGATGAAGAAGAAATCATATATAATGAATCAGAGTATCTATGTTTGAAACAAGATGTTAGTTATACTGTCGAGGTATCGGGTGGCACCTTCTTGGAGGAGACAAGTTGGGAAATTAGTCGAGTGAAACTTGGTTCGGGGGATAATCAGGAATTGGTAGCGGCTGGGACTGGTGCTGGTCTCGGAGTTTGTATCTTCTGTTTGGATGGTAGTTGTGAAAAGACTTGTGATGGTGAGTGTGTATATATTTCCCTGCTTGTTATATGATATAGTACTGTTATGCCTCACACATACATCATATGTTATATCTCACACACTATATCTTAGGTACGGCTCAAGTAATTCAACCAACAGTTAGTCCATCCACACAATCTCCATCCAATCATCCTTCGTCATCTCCAATTGGCACGCCAACGATATCACCAAGCAAGTTCATCACGAAGAAACCCGTTGAAGCTTTACGTATGGTTCCAGTTGTACCCGAAGAAGACAGCTATGCTGCTGAGGTCAAGGAGTACTTGCGAATACAAAATGTTATACTAAATGGCTCTCCATCTAGTAAGCAGGCAATGTCGGCTACTGATACACGATATCAAGCATTTGATGCCAATGAAGAGTCAGCTCAATTTAAAGCGTTTGAGTGGATATATACTAGTAGTGATGTTAGTAGACTATCAGATGAACAGATTGTACAACGGTGGATACTATCGTCACTCTATTTTGCTACAAATGGAGATGGGTGGATCGAGAATGAGGGCTGGATTGAACCTACCGTACATGAATGTAATTGGTATGGTGTTACATGCCTTGGTGGAGAAGTGAGTAAGTTGGAACTAAGTCAAAATCACTTGGTCGGAGAGCTCATACCAGAGATATCACTGTTGAAAGATACTCTATATGTACTCTCATTAGGGAATGATTTCGATGCGAAAGAAGAGGAGAAGAATGAGTTTATCATGACGTTGCCATCATCCCTAGGTGATTTGCCAGCCTTGACATATCTGAATCTCGAGAATTGTGGATTAAGAGGCAGTATTCCAAGATATTTCTTCTCGGAATGGACGCATCTTGAATCACTCTACTTGAATGGTAATGATATCACTGGGACGATACCCAAGAGTATTCAGCACCTCAGCTCGATCGAGGTATTATGGTTAGGTGGCAACAACCTCGGTGGTAGTATAGTATCAGAAATTGGCGACTTGACATCATTGAAAGATTTGAATCTAGAAAATAATTATCGTAAGGATGTATCTGGTCAACGGGGCTTCGTCACTTCAGTTCCAGCGGAGTTGAATCAACTGACTAATCTTGAAAGTCTGAGTTTATCCGACAATTCACTATCTGGTCTTGTACCAAATCTAAGTGAGTTGATTTCATTACGACGGTTGCAATTAAGTGGCAACTACTTTGAAGGTCAGCTGCCGCCAGCTTTGGGTCGATTAGAAATGCTTGAGGAGTTAGACTTGAGCTTTAACTGGTTGTCATCTACGATACCTCAAGAGTATGGCAACATGATCAGTCTTGCAAGCTTAAAACTACAGTCGAACTATAACGATGAGCAAGGATACTTCACTTGGGGAATCAAGTCAAGTATTCCTTCTGAGCTTGGGCAGTTAAAGAATCTCCGTCACATCAATTTGAGTGATAATTATATTACAGGAACCCTCATAAAAGAGTTGGGACAGCTACCTCGCCTTCAGACATTGCATATGCAAAATAACGACTTGAATGGACCTATTCCTACAGAATACTCGAATTGTGCCTCATTGAGGGAGATTCTATTACAAGATAATAGCATTGATGGGGAGTTGTACAGTATGCCGGAAGAGATATGTCATCTCCCACAGCTAGAGTTAGCTCGGGTAGACTGTGACGTTTCGTGTAGCTGTTGTCTATCCACATGTTAAGAAAGTATGTATATGTTTGTATGTCTCTAGGAGGATGTTTGATAATTTTGAAAAGTATATTGATGTGCTCAGAATTATCTTTAAGAACCCTTATATTATTGTACGGGTTGTGAAATAGACCCCAATTCATTTCGATGTCTTCCTCTTTCTTTTCATTCCTTGTTTGAGGGTGCAACTCGTCGACATTTTGTCGACATTTCATGTCTGTATTAATTGGGGAAAAGTTGTTAGATAACATGAATGGCGAATTGATGGGCAAGTTTAAATTTAAAGAATGTCTCAGATTGCAGTTAAAAAGTATTGTTTATGCCCTCATGAAGATCGGGATAATGAGCAAAGCCGTAGCTTGCAATTCATCACTGACATTGACACTCCCCTGACGTAACAAAAAGACTGTATCTCACCTATAGCAGGAACATCCATCTACCCTCCTTTGAAGCATAAGCATCTAGTTGTTTTTTGGAGAGGTAGAGAGGGTAGATGGACTTGCCCCCATCAACGGGTAGAAAATGAACGAATCCCGTTCATTTATCGTGACTCTTCTTATCTTCTTTATTACCGTCCGCACTCATCTCTTCTTTACCACCCTTTTGCTTTAAATTCTCAGCATTCTTCTCCTTAACATAATCATCTAACAATTCCTTAGCTCTATATATCTTACTTTGTAAATAAAAACTACCACCTTTGTCGACCTTATTAGCCTCGAAGTAACGATCATACTGCTTCTGTATAGCCTCGGCTGTCGCTTCCCCTTCGGTTAAATTTAATACCATTAATGCCTCATCTTTTGCCATACGTGATTTACCTAGGAAGGATGCACCTTTCCGTGCTGCTTCTGATGCAGCCTTATCGGCACCAGATTTTTTGGCATTATTGAGTGCTTGTGCATATGCTGCTGGTAGTGCTCGAGCTAGGACTGCTATACCGGCTACTACACCTTGTGCTATTATTTTACCTAGTGGTCCTAGTGCCATTTGTTTTTATTTGTTATTATTAATGTACCTCTATGTGTACTGTGTATCGTAGTGTATGTGTTTGGTTGGATGTGGGAGTGTGTGTGTCTATTGCAATAAATGTAAAAAGGATAACATAGAAATTATTGAGATGTTCACATTAAACGAAATATAATACAACCAAATACTTATTCATAAGGCGTCAGGGTTAAAAAGCTCGATATTGTTGACTCGTCAACGACAATAACATTGTCTAAGTCCCTCAGAATAATATCCTCATCTCTCGCCTTTTAAAAAGTCACATCATGTGTACAAAACATAAGATGTGATTCTCCGCCGCCGATGAGCCTCCACTTACCAATATAATTACAGTAATTATACTTGATTACTCTAATATCGGCGTGATGTTGATTATATTTCACTTCCTCTTGCAGTTGAAATAGTAATACCTAAAGTATGGTTTGGTAATGGATGGCTGTCATTTTATCATTTTCTTTTCACTTCAAAAATTCAAAACTCTCATAAAAGGATACCAAAAGATTGAGACAAATTTCTAGGGCTGGATCACAACTAGTCACATAGACTTTTTTGTGACTTGTGATCTACAGAGACCAACGTGATGGATCTCACGTGACCTTTTGTGACTGTTGAAAATCTGTACAATGGGGAAAATAGACACCGTATTCGTATTAAATCTCAGAAATATGGTGAAAATACGGTATTTTATGGGTTATGAGCTTATATTCTGTAAGTCACGGAGCTTCACATTACCTGGGGTTGTGTGACCAGTACTGGTCATGTCACGTGTACCCGTCACAGGTTCCATAGCGTGATCCAGCCCTACAAATTTCAGTGTGTGAGTAGTAGTAAGGTGAGATGATCGATTGTCTCTAGCTATAGTCTATAATACTGGTATTGGCCTGGCATATTATATAGTAGAGGAGTGTTAGTAGAGGAGTGTTCAGTGGGTTGATGATAAACAACAATAATAACGGCGAGAACACTATTACTATTACTTTTGCCAAGGTAGAGAGAACATAAACATGATGCATGATAGCAAACAAGCCACGCCTTTACTCCAAGATTATTCAGATAATAAAGGGCTGGATAGTGGTGTATCTGCAAAAGAAACAGATGTGCAACCCTCTGGTGACAACGACAGGGATCAATCATTGAAAATCTCAGATGATACGAATATTATTTCTCAACACCATCTTCTGAGACACGGAGTAAAATCAAGATTTCTAGTACAGGAGTCTGATAGATTCATTGCATTTACTGATGCTGGTGAGTAGTTTTATATCACCTATATTTATATTTATTTGCACTCTTGCACTATTTTGATATACTTTGATATGTGTGGTTGCACAACTTCCTTATTAACAGTTTCAGTTTGCATCTAAAATCAATACACACATGATATAGTGGTCGCTGTTGCAATTACTTTATTGATACTGCCTTTGTCAGATGGAGCATCAGCAGTAGGATCAGAAGAGTCGGGTAAGAAGCTGTGTTGTATCCATGCATATACTGTTGATAGACTCTGATCTTATAATAAACTCTATGTCTATACAGAAATAACAACGGCACACGAGTTCTTCTCTGTGAATGGAGATAAGCTTGGATCATTTTTTCTATCATTCTGGATGATTACAAATCTTTGGAAGGTACATCACAGTATGTTTGGATTTGTGGGTAATATTACAAATAGATTGATGACGTTAAACTTCTGCTGGCTTGCTGGAATCGTCTTTTTTCCCGTCACTGCAAGTTTGGTGAAAGAAACGAATGATAAGACTGGTGTAGGATTGTTTTACGGGATTCTACTTGCTATTGCATTCTTCAATCTACTCATGTGTCTAGCAATCAGAATGGACGATAATACTTGGAAAGAAGATCGAGCTCCTGGGCTTCTTTGGGTAGCAAGAAATGTTGTTGGAAATGTTCTACATGTAGTGGCTTTGATTCTTGCTCTTTTGAAACCAGAGGTAGATATCTGGGCCACCCTTCTCATACTTGGCGTCATTCCAGTGATGATTATTGTGAAAAAAATGAAGCCTGATTGGGAGTATTGAATTCAATGCAAGTATTTTTATGTACTTGAATACTTTAGTCACAACTCTGCAATACAAACTGCTTCTCTGGTATATTATGTATAGTTAAAAATATTTAATATAATCCCGATATTTAACAGTAACGAGCTTTACCTGAGTACTTCATGTGTGTTGATCTTTGTTGATAGTACCAATTAATTACACTCTCATAAAAGGATACCCGCCATTAGTAACTGCACATTTTGATTCTTCAGGTATTACAATCCGAGAAAGCGGCCTGCCTCCTTTGCAATCATTGATGATGCTATCTCTACTACTACCCCTATCGATTACCCTCCTACTAATTCATGATGTTATATTCTTAGGAGTCTCCGCATCACCCGTTCCAATTCAATGTAAATCTTCAGCATTTGGTCAAAATCCAAACCCAATGCTTCAAAAATTAATAACAATATCACCATCTCAAATCAATGATGGATATTGTGACTGTCCACTAGATGGTATAGATGAACCAAACACATCGGCATGTTCAGGATCAATCGATGGTGGATGGGCAGGTGTATCATCCAAGTATAAACCTACTGACGAGCAAGCTGCTCAAATATCAAGTTATTTTGTTTGTCATCAACAGCCTAATTTGAAATTACCATTAAGTAGAGTTAATGATGGCATATGTGATTGTTGTGATGGTTCCGATGAAGTACCATCTACTACTTCTACATCATCAACTTCTTCTCCAACTGCAACTAAATGTCCAGATAATTGTGATATAGTACTAGCAGCAGAAAGAGAAGCAAGACAAAAAGTCATTAATGATTATAACATTGGTTCACAGAAACGATTAGATTCTATATCCCAATATATACAATGGTATACCGATAGCGAAACCAAGGTAGAACAAATGAAGAATGTTGAATTAAATACAATGGAACGAGAATATCATGATACAATTAAAAAGATTAAGGATTCGAAATATACATTGGCAATTAATTGGATGACTACAATTGATACAACTGTGAATCAACAAATCTTTAGTAAGGAATTATTAAGTATTGATGAATATGATTCATCCAACTTATCATCATTTATTGTTGGATTGTGTAAGTTATCGGGAGAAGTATCGAATGATAATGTTGCTAATGATAGATGTATTGCATTTGATCGAGCTAGTTTAGATCTTGGCTATCTATGGGAATATGGAAGCAGTGATGATGAAGAGTTGCCAAATTATACTACAGTTGGTGATGATATTCCTGATTTGATTGAATACGCTGAAAAGATTATATTGAGATTGGATGGTAAGGATACTGTCAAGGATAGAACGAAGACCAATAATAAGAAGGTTGAGAAACGTCCAGCAGATCCTCTGCCAGATTCAAGTGGTGATGATCCATATGGAGATGATTGGCATGATGAGCATGATTATCATTATGATGATGACTACGTAGAGAGTGATGATGAATTTGATGAATATAATGAGGAAAGTGTTGAAGATGAGGGTGATGCGACGGAGGATAAAGATGAAGAAGAAGATACCGAAGGGTGTGATATAATATGCCCAATGGACGTTCATGAATGCCCTGATAAATCATATAAGTCACGAGATCCATGTAATGATTGTAACTTTGAACAGTGTGAGGGGGAAGATGACAAGCAATTGTCAGCTAATGAAAGATTGCTAAAGTCATTACTAGATGATGTTCCTTTGGATCGATCATTGTTCAAGGAACAAAGTGATATGCTACTAAAGAAGATCTCTGTATTAGAAGAAGAAGCCAAAGCTGCAGAAGAAGCGGCAAAGAGTGCAGACGGTGACAATGGAGATGACGAATCTTCAAAAGAAGCAGAAGATATCACAGAAGAAGAGGACACTAGTAACGGGGTTGACCCAATGGCTTACCGAATGGTAAAGACTAGTATTAAGAAACATCTAGCGAACATATCTCGGGGAGAAACGGCTGCTAGATCTACCGCTAGATTTATTGCATCGATGATTGATAGAGAAGGCGACCAAACTCTACAAATTGCCTTGCGGCAGTTGGCAATCATGACAATATATCACAGTTGTGTATCGGTTGAAGATTTAGCTGAGCTCATCTTCTCGACTGCTAAAAGCTTACGCTCAACTGCTGACGACTCACCCTGTCCGACATCTTGGGATGCAATGTGCTCCCCTAGCACCAAACAGAGTGAATATCCACCATTATTCATTGTAGAAGCGGCACAGCGTAGATGTGAGCAGCGATCTATCTCTGGAGTTTGTCCACTGGTAGCACAAGAAGACGATGAGGTTGACATTCCAGCCTCGATTTCTGATGGTTACTACAACTACTACGCCCCTCAAACATGTAATCCTGATGATGGCATGACTAAACACTTTACCAGTATAGACTCTTTACATCAAAAGCCAACAGAGATTAAGGATCTAAACAAGCAAAAAGATGATATTGATAGAAAGAAGAAATCTTTGACAAAGAAAATTGAAGATTTAGAACGTGATCTTGTCGGGGGAGAAGGTGGTAACAGTAAGTATGGCGTTGGTGGTGAGCTCTACAGTATGCATGATACTTGTTTCAAGGTAGAGTCTGGCAAGTACGAATATGAAACGTGTATATTTGGCAAGGCTACTCAACGAGACATCGGTCAAACATCCGGCGGTACAAATCTCGGTAATTATGAAAAGATTGAGTTTGAGAATGGCGTTCGTACTTTGAAGTGGGGAGGAGGCACAAAATGTTGGAATGGTCCTGTTCGAAGTGCCGAGGTTGAAGTCACCTGTGGAGCTGAGACAAAGTTACTTACAGCAAACGAGCCTGACACATGTCGCTATGTGTTTACCATGGAGAGTCCAATCGGATGTGATGATACCTTCAAGAAAACACATGTAAATACTATATAATAGACTAGCTATTAGACAACTAAATATATTCATTCTAGGTAAAATGTATACTATTCAATGTATGCAACTCATGATAGAGTCGGAGATACTCTTGTCATCACTCCGAATGGCGACCTTCAACATGGTACCATTCTTATTGGTCGTTAATTGAGCTCTTGCTAGCACCTCATGTCCTCCAACAAACTTCCCACTTAGATGAAGCATGTGCGGTTTGTTATCAGACTTGGGCGATTGTCCTGTTCCGTCACATGCAACCATTCCCAGTAGTTTTATGACAGACGATACTGCCTCGGCCATTGATTTCAGTTGCAATGTGAACTTTCCTAGTGCCTCATTTTGATCACTTGTACCATTCCAAGATGCACGGAAGTCAGGAACAGCCACCTTGGCCATAAAATCTGATGTTGACAACTCCAATTCTTCAAGAGGATACTCCTCGTCCAATGTATCACTCTCATCTTCACCAGATTTAGGATCAACTTGGATAACACCAAAGTGAAGGGCGCACTCAAAGTTGCACGGTGCCAATGGTTCGTCAGGGTTACGAGTGACGACTGTAAAGGCATTAGCAGTCTCGCCATACTTGATACTTTCAGCAGCCACCTCACCAGCAACCTCAAAGCACTGACTATCACCCTCAATTGCAACAGTACAGTTCACAAGACGCTGATCTTCGACTGTATTTTGAATAATAAACTGTAATATGATATGCTCTGGCATAACATGCTTGATACAGCGAACGACATACTCTGTCTCCTCCTCGGAAAGCTCTGTTGGTACCGATGAACGGAATACACGTCCAAAAGATGCCAGCTCTGGAATGGCGTAAACAGCCGCAGCAGGATCGTGTATCTTAGTCTCTGTCAACTTATTACCAAGGCTCAACAAAGTGTCATCGATATTCCCATTATCTTCCTGTGAATCTTCTATTATGGGAAGTGAACTGAATGTCAGTTGTTCATCACTTTCCATTAGACCCGGTGTAGAGGTATATGCTTGAATAGAGTTTTCCAAGCTTTTGAAACTCATTGGCATATGTTGTAAGAACACTAATGCAGCAACATCTCCCTCGACTGGTTCATCTACAACCTCATTGTATTCCTCTAGATCTGGAGCAACATATGGATTTAGTTCCATTGCTTTCTTCAACACACTAACCGCAATAGATGCGCGATCCCTAACTTCGTCATCCTCATCATTCAGACTGTGTTTAAGCAACCCAAAGATAGATGACCTCAAACTAGGACAACGAGCAGCAAACTTTGAAAGTACTGATATCGCCGCCGACCTAACTGTTGCGTTCTCCAATATGACTCTGTTATATATGAAGGGTATGTATCTCGCCGGAGATCTAGTCTTCGGTCCAATTTGAGCTATGATATGCATTGTGTGTGTTGACAGTGTGCTATATTCGCAGTCATCTATAAAATCACACAAAATGAGGAGACTGCTTTCGGCTGTTTCTGGTACTTTTCTTATGAGAGATACGATAGAGTTGACAATAGAGAGCTTAAAATCAAAGCCACCTTCCTCTCTCAATACAATTGATAGGAACCCAACAATTGCTCGATGTTTTGATGGATAAAGTAAACATATATGTTCTAAACTGTCCAAAATAGAAATCTTCTGCTCGTCTTCGATTGATGACATCAATGAAGGCAATATCCCTAGTACCTTATCGATTGTAGCTTCATTTCCTGACTTTAGTA
>Ga0214480_101058_pt1 | contig 12657 bp, 7 predicted proteins | sample M1_20Mar14CPVII9_3_FD_165042 | JGI IMG/M metagenome (GOLD analysis project Ga0214480, IMG submission 165042) | Marine eukaryotic communities from Monterey Bay, California, United States - M1_20Mar14CPVII9sort6BwellE17 | ecosystem: Environmental > Aquatic > Marine > Unclassified | place: USA... | reverse complement strand
ATCAATATATTGTAATCCAGACTTTGTTTTGAATACTGTTACCGATTTCCCACCTTCCATTTTGTTTGTGAATGTTGGAGCTGATGTTGATTGTGGAATACTAACAACTCCTTCTATATCATTAGCGCTTGATGTTGATGGGTTTGTTAATATTGTAGATGTTGCAGCAATTGCAGCGGCTGAACGATAAGCCTTTCCAATAACATCTCTTCTATTAAACTCCAATGTAGATGATTTATTATTGTCATTAATATCTGACGAGCTTGATTGAGAAAGCTGTGTTGTTGTTAATACTACTCTTTTATTATACGGCGATGTTGAAAATGCATTGCAAATGTTATGATTGTATCCCAATACAAAGAAAAGGATACGTAGTACTTGTATTGTCATCATGATATGATACTAGTATGTGCGTCAGTAATAGTGTGATGATGATATTGTGGTATCTTCCTCCGTACTACTCAATAAACTAATGCCGACAACAACAATCGACAGAGCGTATCAAAACCTAATCTGCAGACGGTATTACTTGACAATCTGAACAGCTATAGCCAACTAGCATGCAACACCAAAGTTATCAAATCTCTCTCTCAATGGATCAGTTAAATAAAAAGCTCCTCCTTACATACATGTGGAATATTTTCTTTATGTCATTTTGAGGTAGGTGTGTAGTTGCTATCATCAATCATCGCATGGCAGGTGTTAGTATATATATGTCAGTTCAGTTAGTTGTCAAGGAAACCATTTGGTATATACTGCCAATATCGTCATTAGTAGTTAACTTAAATGTATGACAATATCGTTATATGTCCGGTAATGATGGCAAAGAAGAAGAGTAAAGGGAAAGGTGCACCTAATGTTGCACGAAAGAGAACAAGCAACAAATCTCCCAGCAATGCAATATATTCTTCGTCAATGCAGATATATGCAATACCTATCATTTTAATCTTTACAGTGTTGTGTTTCATACTGAGAGATAGTGATGATGATAATAATAATGTTCATGATATGAAAAATAATGCACATGACGATAAACTGGTACACCATACTCCACATATCGATGGTGTAGCAATAGACGAGCTTGATATGCATCGAAGAAATATTACAGAAGAGTTTCTAAACAGTTTTGTTTGCAATTATAAACCAAATGAAAGCTATACTACATCTTCAGCCAATGTAGATATAGAAGGATATTGTCATCCAAAATTATCAGCATATCATAGAACACAACAAGTATCAATATCAAACTTAAAAGAAGATAGGTTTTGGACTCTTCAGAAACTGCTAAACAAAGTTTTGCAATATTTCAATAAGCAGCATGCCATTGGCGATGATGGTATACAAGCAGGAGAGTTAGTAATGAGACTTCCTCGAACTCTTCAAATTTGGGATCTGGATGCACTTCGAGATGAGTTTATTCAGCAAGAGTTTCTTGGAATAGATTCTAGAGGTAGTATGAAATCAACAGATGCAATAGCAGCAAAGCAATCCATTGCCAGACACAAGGATACACAAAATCCCTTGGACTCTGGTGCATATCTTGCAGTGTACTTGATTCGTCTTATGCATGGTGCTCAAGCTAAGTTTGATGATAGCTCAAACAATAATGAACAATGCCAGCAGAACGAAGGAAAAGAATGCAAAATGGTAATACAATGGAGTGATGTAGATCAGCACAAGCAGCGGATAAAGTTACTTGCTCCATATCTCGACATACTTCCAACTGTTTCTGATCGATCCTCTTCTACACAAATCAACAATCCACATAGTCATCCTTTATTCTGGTCACTATCAACTATTGAGTCCTTGTTTCCGCGGTACACACAGACATATGATTTGATACTTCACTATCAACAAATGATCAAGTCAGAGTATGAAGCACTTAAACTCTCTTCTGATGAATTTGGAAATAATGTCGAGTATTTGGAGTATCTGAATATGAGAATCAATGTATTAAGCCGTGCATTTGGAGTACAATCAACATCAAATGACAATGGAGCTAAATGGAGTACCTCGGGTGAACTTTCACTTGGTGATGAAATGAGATCATATGAGACAAGCAACTTTGGAAGTTCTTTAAATGAAGACGACGATGAATTCAAGCTACGCTCAATGTGTCCATTGCTTGACATGTACAACTCACATCCAAATCCAAATGTAATTTGGAGATATGATTCGGAGACTTCAGCTTATACAATATATGCATCTGATAGTAATGTCCAACCTGGTCAGTCAATAGTTGTATCTTACGGAAAGTACACAGATGGCCATCTCTTCTCCAAGTTTGGCTATGTCAATGGCGATGGGTCTTCTTCAACTGAAGTTAGCCTTGCGGTATTTCATAGAATGATTGCTGACGTTGGGTTGGACCATCAATACTCACAACTTCCACTTGCTGTTTGGAATTCAACTTCTCGTGACGAGGTATTTGGTGCAGTTGTTCATGCAGATAAGAAGATGAAGAAGAGTCTATTGTCAGCAAAACAAGCTGTGAATGTACAAGCGAAAGAACTGATACGATATCTTATATTTGATGATGGATATAGAGAATGTATTGACTTGAATATCACTCAAGGGACACCTGAAGAAGAGCTCAAAATATTGAAACTGAAGCATTTGATACGCCTTGCCAACTATCGGAAAGCATGGACTGTTATAGTACCACCTCAACATCCCGATGCTACGCCATATCAAACTTCAGAATCAAGCTCTACTAGGAACAAGAAGAATGCAGTGGGGGTTAATGCAAACCGTATCATATCAATCTGCCGTTTGCTTAGTTTGAGAGTAAACGACATTGGTGGTGATACAATAGCTTATTTGAGAGAAGGACTTACAACAAGTGACACGCCATACTTCTTACCCAAAAAGCACGAAGATACACTAGAGTATCGGTCAATGACGTGCGTGGTTCGACTATGTAATGTTGCATTAGGTAGATACAATGGACATGATAACACCGAGCCCAATCTAGTTGGCAGTGCGGAGTGGAATGCTTGGTACGTCATCATTGGAGAAATTAGAGCTCTAAGAATATTATTACAAACTTCTGCAAGCGAGGCAAATAGATTGAAACATAAGTATCAAACTACAAAGGGAAATATCAATGAGGAGTCAATGCAAATGAGAGATGGAGCCCCTTGTCCACTAGAGTATAGTTTACCTCTACTAGAAAGACTTTGAACAAGTACAATACGATACGTATACAGTGTGAATGGTGGCTACAACTTATCACCTAGAAGATTGAGTTGAGCCTCCACTTCTGTATCTTCTATACACTTCTTAAGGACTCCATTCATTAAACATAGAATGGAGTGTTCATAACAACATGAATCCAGGGCTCTGTTACGAATCTAACCACAATATAAAACACAACAGCAAGGAAGATTGATATCGGTAACGCTGGTAACGCATGTTTATACACAGCCAATAGAACTAAAGTACCCCCAAGACCAGCCAATATTACCAAGAAGGATGATATGAAACACGGAAAGCTATACTCTGCTGATTTGGCCACTAGCACAGAGTAGAAGATGAAGTCACCCTGAAAAGAGTAGATAAAAGGTAAACTTGAGATGCAATGTGAATACATATTACAATATGTAGTAGAAAACTTACCAATCCCAACTTGATTGTATTGCTAAAACGTCCCTCTCCGTCATCATCGTCATCATCCATCTCCTCATACACCTTCCCATTGCTACGGTCGACAAACAATACTCTCTTCAATACACCATTTGAGCCAATGATTCCATATCGGTCATTCTTGTCACGTTTGGGTTGCTTGACAATAGTAGCACCATTGCTAGGAAGGATTGCTTCTACAATCTTTCGCTTCTGTGCCGGGGTATACTCGCCGTCTGGGATTACATATGGTATTTCTAAACTTCCGTCTACACTTGATGCAGCTGATGCAATAGAAGATTCGTCATCCTTTTCTGCACCTTCTGAGTGTAAGAGCGGACTGGTTGTTGGACTATCAGTCTTTACCGATCGCTTCCTCTGCCATCTACCTTTCTTACCAGGCTTTCCAGGTTGAAATGGAGGTTTAGTGAGAGGTAGTTTGTACAGTTTGGCAATAGCAAAGGGTATTTTGGCTGTCCTTGGTGTAGCGGAAGATGATCTCTCTAAAGTATTGCTACTTCGTTCACGATTGATTGCTGAATTTGTAGATTGTTCATCTGTTTGACTATTACTCGAAGTATGAACACCATTTTCCATTGGAGTAATCATTTCAACATCTCCGGAAGAACCACTGTACCCAGAAACATTCGATGTAGTACCCAAGTTAGGCAAATTATTCTGTTCAGGGTTTGTATCTGTGGTTGATGGTTGTTCATATCTATCCGCAGTCATTGATGATGGTGGTGACTGTGAACCGTCATCATCTCCATTGTTGTCATCACTTCCATTATTATTGGTACCTCGGCCTTGCATCACTGGTCGTTTCAGCCCCTCAGGAATCTCCGCTTCATATAATAGACCTATAAAGTAATGAAAGCATCATTAGTTTGAGGCAGAAAGTTACTCATAACAACAACAACAACAACAACAACAAACTACTTACCAGGCATTTCAGGAGCATCATCATCACTCATCAAATTAACGAGGAAGCGCAGTGGACCACAAGGAGTTAGCACAGCACATAAGTCATATAATCCCAACATGATTAATAGTGTCCATGTTGATATTGTATCAAAGTGTGATAACTGCCAACTAATAATAACTGACGAAGCAATCAAGTAACCTTGCGTGACATAAGTCGGTATGCCCACAGCATAAAAGATTGCAGTAACACCCACCACTGCAAAGTTAACTAATATAAATACAAAAGTAAACCAATCAATTGGTATACGGTACTTTTCAATAGCAACATTAAATAGTTCACCTCCTAAAATTCCCAACAATGTCATACTGGAAAACATCATATAACCAATTAATACCTTCATACAACGATATTTGTATAATAATACAATTCCAAATGTCATAGTACCAATAACAGTCACAATTACTAATCCATTTGCAAAATCTTTAAATATCTGTTTGGATGTTGAATCATTATCTGTATCAACTGACCAAACATGATATGCTTGAGACATTAATGCAGCCCCCTGTTGTATAGTTTGGGGTGTATTAACATATGTTACCGCCAATGCGGCTAATACCATTGTAATTGATACTGGTAATGATATAACATGGAAGGAATGTGCTGAATACATTAACTCATTAAGGCTAAGAGCAATGTCCTCATCGTCTTCGTCTGTTGAATCTTCATCATCTGATTCACAAGCGTCGTAGTTCTCTACTCTCTGAAATCCGCCTCTTGTATCGTCATGGTGATTTGGTAAACAGTTACCGTCGGCGTTTGCAGGCTCTATCATGTTATTGATTGCTGGCTTTACTGCCAACTCCATCTACCACAAAGATGCACCTGCTATCTCTTTTATCCGTCTATCGCCTCGAATAACAACACTGCACTCACCAACTAATTAAATTAATTGAAAACAAAATCAAGTTGAATTTTTCAGTAAGGATACCGGCTAGGATACCATCAATATAAACATCGCACGGTACCATGCATGATACAGCACCACTGCTTCTTTTTCTTTGCCTCTTTAGTAGATCTTTATAAAGTACATGGTATGTTTGATGATACCAGAGGTTCATATAAGGAGATTGACATTCATGTGTTACTTTTAAACCTCAGCACATTGCTCAAACTTATTTCTTATACTCTAGCAACTCTTCTTCCCCTAATTTTGCCATTGGATCTTCAGCACCTCTTCCCTTTCTTAGTCTATATGCCTCCATATCCTCTTCGGTAACATCAACTTCTGCTGATAACGAGTTATACTTTCGCTTACCATTCTTCCCCTCCTTTGCCATTGCCGCTGCGGTCTCTTCCTCTTGTTGCTGTTGTCGTTTCATTGCCTCTTTTAACTTGTCTTGATCAAATTCCTTATGTTGATCTACATTACTGCCATACATTTTCGATTGTTGATTTGGCTTAAACTTGTTATCCCCGGTAAGAGCCGAGTTATTGTTTGCCTTGGGAATAACCTCGAGCATCTTTCGTGCAGATGCCAACATTGCTGAACCTGCCATACCACTTCCATATTGCAGCTCATTGGATTCATCATTAGCAATACGTCCATTAACTCCAGTTCCGTAGGATGATTTAATTAAAGAATGATCATCGGCATATCCCCATGCAAATGCACCTTTATGAAAGTACGAGCCCCAAACCGCAGTGTGACCATTGGGATGTATATCTTCTTCATACTTGCATGGGATTGCCACCCTCTTCTTCTGCTTAGCACCTCCTGCTGATGCCGATGCAAGTCGTCCATCTCTTCCATATTCTTGTTCTGCATGTGATACTCCAAATCGAGTGGCTCGTTCTTCTGGTGTTTCCTTGGATGATGCAGCACTACCACCTGTATTATTTGCCCCCGACGATGATGCATCTAGATATTCCTGTCCACCATATCGATCCAGTACAGCCTTTCTCTTCTTCTCCTTCATGTCCAATCCACGAGATTCAACCTTCTTCCTCATCAATTCTGCCTTACTAGGATCAGCTTGGACATGAACGGCACCCTCCATCCCTAACTTCTTCTCAGCATCCCAAGCAAATAATTGTGTCTCGGCCAAGGCCACGGCATCACCACTAATTCTACTAAAGTTATCACCGGCAAAGCCTAAACTTTCCGCAGCGGCCTGTTGCTGTCCAAAATCATTCCCCTCATCGGCATTATTCGCATATGGGTTATCACGCATCGATCTTGACTTGGGATCATAATAGGCACTATTCGGATCCAAGTTGCGCAGATATTTGGCAGTGTCCTCACGAATACGCAAGTTACGTGCCGTAACCTTCATTTGGGCTCCGCCCACACCACCCTGTCGTGCTAATCGGGATGTAAACATCTTTGCCTCCTTATCCTTTTGCATAACCTCCTCATCGGATGAGAATCCATCATTACCGTCGTTGTCCGAATCATAATCTGGAAGATGCGCGTTTTATGATTTATTAAGATGAAGAGAACCGGTTGTAACATATGTTAGTATATGTGGTATGCAAGGGCAATCAATTAGAGCTAAGGTCAAATGAAGCGGCAAAATCACCGAAACATCATATTGAACACACAGAATTACATGCCAAAACAATACTAACGCGGACTTTCCAGAATCCGAATCGCTATCCGAGTCTGAATCAGATGGTTTCTCCTTCTTATCTTGTTGCTCTTTCTCTTTTTGTCGTTCCTCCTCTTCCAACTTGCGTTGTTTCTTACGCTGTTCTTTCCGTAATGCCTCACGTTTACGATATTTCTCCTCCATCTTTTTCATATGTCCATCAATTTCAACACCATGATAACTATCTCGTTTCGAATCATACGTCTCCTTGCCAAACTGTGTACCCTTTTGAGTAACATTCGTTGTTCTGCTACCAGTTTTAGTAACACGCATACGGGGCACATTCATTAATGATATTGACTTTTGTTTCTTCTTATCCCAAGGTCTAACATTCCGTTCTAAATATCCATCCTCATACTTTAAATCAAAGCATTTACCCTTCTCTGATATTTTAACAATCTGTGCAATTAGATATGGTTTCTTATTCTTCTTTAATGCCTCAATCCACATTCCTAATTCATATAATTCTGCATCATCATCTTCATCGCCATGGGATCGTCTACTCTTCTTCTTACTCTTCCGTTTTTGTTTTTCCAACTTCCTTTTAATACGTTCACGTTCCTCTTTAACTAATCTATCCGACTCTGCTAAACTAATACCCCTCTTCTCCTCATCACGTCGTTGATCGGCCTGATGGTCAAGTGTCGGGCCGGCATCACCACCATCGGCTAAATACCATGGTTTCTTTGTAATAAACTCAGGATTGTGTGGGTTAATAATTGCACCTGTTTTGACATCAACTTCCGCGGGGGCGTTACCTGCCTGACGTGCCTCTTTTAATTCACGTTCGGCACGTCTATCTGATGCTGATTGAGTTGCCATGTTGTTTTTGTGTATCTAGGTATAATATGTATTATGTGTTTGATATCGAATCAATAGAGATTCTATAATAGGAACTCCGCAGATCGAAAGATTGTTAAACAACTGACAGTAATGTATACCACCGCAATACCAAGCCAATATCCGCAGACTAACCCTTGCTTTTATAATAATGCTACCGGCTTGCAAAAAATGGATTCTGGAAAAAAATGGATTCTCCTAACAAATTGGACATTTTACCTAGTAAAATTGAGGATCTCATAATATGATATTAATAAACTGTTATTGCAATACCGCCGCAACCAACACTATCAGTATACATATGAACAACTTATAAACCGTATAGTTTGCCAAAACTGCAATGTTTATAGTGATATTATCTATTTACTGGTAAAAGATACCCTAAATTTGCCTTATTATTGTATCCTACGGGCTTTATTATTGTTCGCGGCCCAAACTGATTGCAGAAATGAAATCTACATGCAATTTGAGGTCATATATGGGTCGCCGATATTATCATTGCAATTATTGCAATGCATATTACTCGCTTGATGGCCAATTTTGTGCTATCACTAACAAATTTGTTAGTGGTATCCTTAAAATGGATTCTCCATTTTTTTCAAGCCGGTAGTAGTTCAACTCAAATTTTAATTGCAATGAGTATTGTAAAAATTATAACCTCCTATTATTGAAGAGTATCTAACAATTGATGACGATGCATGATCATAGCATTTATCAAGGCTCTATTTTCATCACTGAAATGTGCAATGATAGTAAAGTTAAACTTGTGATGGTCCGGTGACCTTACTGCCCCCGGACCGAAGTTGAGGTCTGAGGTTGATACTACGTATCTATCTCGTCAACGGCCGACGATAAGGTGGAATTGTACGCCATTAACTATATGAAGAAGGCCTTTACTCTACTCGCTTACCAGTGTAGGACAACCATACATAATATGCATATGACTCTTCCTTTCATTACATAATATGCGTACAGAGATTATGAGAGTATAAGATAAGTTTTGCACATGATATTGATATAATGTCTTCTCCGATCAATAACAATGACAACAACAAGAAGAAAAAGAAGAATTCACCACGTTTCCTTGATTATAGAAGAAGTCCATTACCATTAGATGTAGCATTATCCTTTTCAAATCTATGTTTCAACAATGTTACTGTACGTCAACTCATCAAAGCAAAAAGAGTATATGTAAATGATATCATAGAAACAGATTGTCATCGTTTAGTATGTCGGTATACTGATTGTATCTCAGTTATTGATGATACAACATCCAATAGATGTATTGCAAAGGAAATTGCAATGCCTAAATACTATATATGTTACAAAGCACGAGGCGTGATATGTTCCACAAAGTGCAATGTTGGTATAGATCGTTCAGATTCTATATTAATATCAGATTGGCTTGCCAATATTAGTAACTATAGAGGTGAGAAGATATTCAATAATGAACTGGCAACAACAACAAGCAAATTATCAACACAAGCAATCAAAACGGTTGGTAGACTTGATGAAGAATCAGAAGGATTGATATTACTAACGAATGATGGTTCATTTACAAGGTTACTTACAGATCCAGACTTTGGTCTAAAGAAGACATATCGTGTTGTAGTACGAGGTAGTTGTTATAGCAAGATTATGCTAAATGCTCCTACAACTATTGCTGGAAATGAGCATCTTGCAGACAAAATTGCTGAAATGATACATCTTGGTAATCAACCACCACTTCCTCTAACAATGAAAGACACAAATCAGCAACAACAACACTTTCCCTATGAAAGTATTAAAGTACTCGATGCAGGAAAGATACCAACTCAACACTCCTCAGATGATAGTTATTATGCTGTTATTGACGTAATCTTGCGAGAGGGTAAAAGGCATGCAGTACGACGTATCATTAATAATGCTACTGGTAGTATACGAGTTTGTTACTTATCACGATTATCAGTTGAGGGATTAGAAGGTACATATGATGTGATCAAGCCTTATTCGATTATAGATGCATGTGAATTAGAGTGTCTTCCAGTAGATGGTGCAAGACATTGTATGAATGTACCTCAAGGAAAAATGTTGGATCATCCTTCTACTAATGACAATGGAGGACAAGATAGAAAGATATATCCAATAATACTCCATCCTGGAAATGTCATAGAGTTACAAAAGGAAGATGTGGATAGAATATTTGCATTGCGGAAAGAAGCTCTTTGATAGCTAACAGTATCACATTAACAACTCTTAACTTAGTTGCTCGTCAAATCTCAACTCCTAGGAATAAACTGTTCAAAGTGTGATCTAGCCTTTTGTATATTCATCAATGTTGCCGCCTTGTGTGTTCCATGTCCCCAATCTTGACTATTTGGTCCAGTATTACTAACAATCACCATGATATAAGTGTTGGCAGTAAAGGCATCAATGAAAGCTGTAAACTTTGAGTTGGATACATCCATACCCTGGAATTGAGACTGGGCCTTTCCGCAGCTCAACTTGAATTGTTTAACAATGTTGGATATTTTCTCAAACCGATGTGCATCAAATTGTGGCTTTGCTGCTGCTAGTTGCTGATTATTCGTATTGGACGGGTCGTTTGTTTGTAGTGTTACATCTAGATCTGGTGATGGTGAGGGATTGATTGGAGGAGATCCTAAACTCGTTGGTGATGTAGGTCGGCCCTCGGCTCCTCCATTTTCTTCTAATGATCCGACGACATCTTCAGCAGTATCATCCTTGATATCATCATTATTATTATCTTTCTCCTCGCCAGCCGAAAGGAGTCTCTGTTGCTGACCTCCATCATCAATTGCTTCATTCTTTGCTTGTGCATGACTGATCACTAAAAATGTAGCCCTTTCAAATAATACCACCTCATCAGCATCACATATACGACAAAAGTCAGATAAATGACTTTCCAATACACCAATATTGGGTATCAAATTTGTAACAATCTCACTCCATGCCTTATAAAGTGTTTCATCCCATATACTCGTACCGAAGCATTGAAAATGCTGTACACCCACACCTACACAACTTTCCTCAATCAATCGTTTCCTATCATCTAATATTAATTCTCGTTCCTCCTCGGCAACTAAATCCATCTTATGAACCAAAACAAATATCCTTGCATCTGGACTATTCTCCTCCATAGCTTCCAATACTCCAGCAAAGTGATCAAAATCTTTTTCGGGACAATCACTTTCAATATCAAATACATATATTAATAACTCCACACTACGGAAGATTGTTTCTCTATCACGTTCAAAGTAACTTTCATAGAAGGCATCTTGTCCACCACAATCCCATAAGTTTAATACTAAATCACCTAGGAAGCGTACATGATGATGTTCAACATCAAGTGTTGGTGATAGACGCATGGTATCACGTGCTAAATAGTTTGCAAATATGATAGATCGCATTGATGTTTTGCCCGAGTGGGCCTTGCCCATCAATAATACCTTCTTCTTGGCCATGATGATGTGTTGTTACTTTTATCTTTAGGTTAAGTTAATTTGCTAGAGTTGTTGCAATGTCTTTCAGATATAGTGATAGATAGGGGTATGTAGTGTTTGAGGGACGACGATGTACTCAAAATGATATCAACACCACAAAGGATAACGATAACAATAATATCCTATCCGACTTAATTCACAATCCATATACAGCAATCCAAAGCTCCATAAGCTGATCGGAAATTAGATCATTAAAATATTGAATGTACCTAGCCTAGATATACAATAAACTCTATCTATGGTATCCTTTATCAAATATCCTCCATCACCGAAAAAGAAGAATGATAACAATAATATAATATACTAATCGACTTACTTCTAATCCAAACTGTATAATAAATATCAATTACACAACAATTGTAACATCACTCATCTAGAATCTAGTTTGAACACTGAAGGATACCAAAAAGGATACCACTTTGAAAACTTCTTTGTGTGGCTGTGCTATCTGATATAGCGTGTTTATTGCTGTGTATTTGAGTGAGTTGACGGCTGGTTTTATTAATTGTTTGAGTATCTTATGTGGCGGTGTGTGCATATTTGTGCGGTATGAGCTCTTATGGCGCTGTACAAGCACAGACATGATGGCAACACCACATTTTTTGCAGTACAATATGCTTATTGTTCAATTTTATACTGCTAACAACTTTATTACTTATTGCTTCCTGTATATTGCAATCCGGTGGTATCAATAACAGACATACCTATATACAGCACAACAAATTAACAGAGATACCTAAACAAACAAACTAAAATAACATGCCATACGGAGACCCTAAATTCACGGTAGTTAATCCAAATCCAGATGTTGATGAAAGTTTACGATCATGTCGTATATCTGATTGGTTAGGTGCAGTGGCTATATCAGGTGGATCATGGGCATACGGATATTGCTTCGGAAAACCAACACGTATACCCTGCGCAAATACCGCCATGGCATTAGGGATGACATGTGCATCAATGATGTTATTACAAAATGGAAGGGCTAGGTTGAGAGGGTATAAGGAAAATGAAAGGGAGGTTAAGAAATATGGTGCATGGCCAGTACAGCCAGAGTTACGGGGTGTTGTTAGTGGTACTACACGATTTCCTATTGCTACTGGAAAAACTAGTGAGG
>Ga0214480_101057_pt1 | contig 12662 bp, 7 predicted proteins | sample M1_20Mar14CPVII9_3_FD_165042 | JGI IMG/M metagenome (GOLD analysis project Ga0214480, IMG submission 165042) | Marine eukaryotic communities from Monterey Bay, California, United States - M1_20Mar14CPVII9sort6BwellE17 | ecosystem: Environmental > Aquatic > Marine > Unclassified | place: USA... | reverse complement strand
ATGGCTTAACACTGTATCATGATGATATATGGGAGCAGTCGTAGTATATTATACACATCATAGGAGTAAATGAATAGAAACAGTGGAGAAATAAAAGTAAATAGTATGAGTGAGTTGAGTTGGTAAAAGAGTAGATAACAGATTACAATAGACAAATGAGAAGGTACTATTTAACAAAACACCCATTTAACCTTTATTATACCAATCCAATTATACCATACAACCATATTTATTGTAGAAGCCACATATAAATACCTGGTTCCCCGCCCACTTCCACACAATATTTACAAAAGTTATAGGTAGGCCCCCAACTCTCGACAGTTGACGCCACAAAAATTAACCTCACCTTCCAGACCGGAATAATGGTCTGTAGTATTCAGCCGTATTGTGGATCATAGAGTTAAGCTTAGCTTGGAACGACATGATTAATTGATACGATAGTTGGATTTGGTTGATCTATTGAGGTAAAGGTGGGGTGCAATTGGGAGTCTTTAGTGTTAATTGGGACAATTGTTTTAGATGCCATGTATGTATACCTAGTGCTGGTCAGTTTTAGTAGCGCTATATTATTGTTGCTGTTAATATGGTGACAAATTCTGAAGACGAGAGTCATCTCATAAATGATGAACACATAAAAGAAAGTGGTAGGGCTGGTATTGTGCCATCTAATACCATAGATGAGACTACAACCTCTGCTATATTAAGCGATGAGTTGGTTGCAATTAGGGTAGGCACGAGGAAGAGAAGAGACAACTAATAAATACAAATAGTGAGCTGAGACGCCGCAATGAAGAGTTGGAATTACGTTGTCTACAATTGCAAAGGATAGCTAGTAGTAGTAATTTAACCGCAGGAGCTAATAAAATCCAAACACATATTGATGATGAAGAGGAAATATCGTTTCCTACTACTTCTCGTGATGATGACGAAGATGGTGATACATCAAAATTAATTGCAACTCTTCAGGGAAAACTTCGACAAGCTGAGCAACGGGCATCTGTTTTATCTGATAGGCTTCATATCGTAAAGGAGAGTGGTGAGAGTGTAATCCAGTCTCTTAATGAAGAGTTAGCTGATATAGCTGAAGATAGAGCTAGAGTCGAATCTGTCTTGATGAAAGAGTTATCCGAAGTAGATACCAAAAGAAGATCAGAGAGGAATGAGTATCAAAAAAGAATAGAAGAATGGATAAGCCATGATGCAAACATGAAGATGGAAGTTGAGAATTATCAATTAAGGATTGAATCTTTATTAGAAACGGTAAGATTGATGGGTGTGAGTTCTGATGACACAGATAATATAACCACCACCTCATCTAGCTGGGAAGACGAGAAGGCTCAACAATATATGTTAAAAGACTTGAAAAACTATATTGATTTGTTAGGAGGGAATACAAAGAATAGCAAGAGAAACCGATCACTTCTCATGACGATTAATGATGAGTTCAACCTATCGAATGCCAATCCAAACACTTCTGATGACATGTTGCGATATTATAGAGCAAGACCGGAGATGAAGGACTTTACAATAAAGTCAGAGCTCCCTCGCATGGATTATGAGGTGCTGACTATCGATGAAACTGGAAAAGAAATAAAGCTTGTCGCAACTGATGAGATACGAACATACTTTTCATTGCTAGAGTCAAAGCCTGGTGGTCTGGACGAGGAAGTTGATATCATTCTACGTTCAGCCAATCAATCAATCTTGGCTGACCTTTTGTCCATATTATCAACAGAAGGTGGTTTAGTGCATTCAGGAAGTTTCCATTCTACGGTTGTCGCGACAGAGTGTAAATTCAAACTTGATCTTAGACGAGAAGGCGAACGAAGGGTAAGAGTCGATTGCCAACTAGCGATCAGTGTACCTTCGGGGCTAGATGGTGGTTGTTCAAATACAAAAGAACCCTTTGAGGGAGAAGAAAAGGAGATGAGTAGTGCCACATTGGAATTAGCACGTGCCAATCTAGTGATACAGTTCTCTCCGTCTCCATTTGCAACGCCTTCGGGGCCGTTGGCGAAGTATGAGCTTCTGTCAATTATCCCAACAATTACTGATTATGAAGAGGGTACCAATAATGCCAAAGCCTTGAATTTGGCAGCATCGGTATTGGCTAGAGATAAACACACTCATATCCAATGTAGTGGTGACGATACGGACGTTGTTGCTGATGAGTCTGTCAAGGATAGATTCTTATCTCGAGTTAAACTATTCACATCATCAACACTAGAATGATAATATAAAATATAAAACAATAAGGTTCACAGCTACATCCACATGCCATCTTTCTTCAGAAAGACAATTAAATTTCGTACATAATTTATTCCCCAATGCAGAGAGGATGGTGATATTTGATATTCTTAACTCAATCCTATTTGTGGCCCGTGACGTGTGATTCATTGGCGATATTAATTTTAGTACATTAGTTAGTTAGTTGTTAGTTGTGGGCTCATTAGGATTCAATATGTTGTCTTCCGACGCCCTATTCACTCTAAACTCTTCCTTAGAACATGATAATAGTGTTAAAGGTATAAAAAATCCATCGGTACCAGCAGCTGGTGTGACGGGAGTATGTTTTGTAAAAGATCCAATTATTAACTCTCAATCTGAAATATCATCAATAAATTATGATACTGATATTGACGACAATGACAGTGATAGTACTGATGATGATGAACATCTTCAATTTAAATGTTCCAATTTACTTCTAGGACCGACAAATAATAACAATACGAAAGATACCAGTAGTATACAACCATATCAATATCAGCAAGCAACACATCTATCTGCTGCATCTCATACTTCACTTTCAGGCGCTGTGTTGGCTTCCTGTCATCAGGATGGATCTTGTAAGCTTTGGGATCTAGCTACACGACGGTGTACTGTATCAGATATATGTGTTGATTATCCAAGAGGAGGGTCTGGCCTTTCATTACGTCGTATCGGTACAACACAAAATTATACAACAAACCAATTTCTCTATCAAACTCGTGATCCTCTTGGAACAGTTACACTACATGATATGAATAGACCGTGTGAGCCAATTGTTCAACTTTATACATGTTCATCAACATTTTGTGCCATGTCACCGTGTCAAGTAGGCGATAATACAAATGAAAATCATGAAGAGTTGGGAGGGTCGAGCAACTTGGTGGCACTACCAACAGCTGAACACTCTGTCGCAGTTGTTAGAGACTTGAGATGTAAACCAGAGAATACTCCAGCATGGAAAGTGGATATTGGTGGTAGTGAATACATTAGTAGTTCGATGTATGGATCTCGAAGAAGGTTTGGAATGCTTACAAGTTTAGCACTTTGTTTGCAAGAAACTACACAAAGAGTTGTCTTGGGGTGCGGTATGGAGAATGGAGAGGCTCTCTTCTATGATCTGGGTGCAGGAGGACACAGCAGTTCGAGTGAGATAATTGATCCCAATCATATCTGTAGTGTATCACTCGGTAAAGACCCTGTACTGACACTTGATCTCGTCAGTTCTATCGGTAATAATGAAGGAAGTAGTAAGAAGTCAACGTCCCTAGTTGCAGTGGGAGGTTGTGCGGGAGATGAAGCATCAGATTTGCCTGAGTTCGATCAAGGAACTGTATCAATAATAAAGGTTTCATTAGCAACAGATACTTCTTCACAAATGAAAGCATCTATTCGTTCTAAGACACGTACCTGCTCAGTACAATCAGATGGTAAGGTTGGGGTCTCTATTTGTCGCTTTAGGTCAGATGGACGAATCTTTGGAGTGGGTGGTTGGGACCATAGGCTTCGTATTTTTGGCAGGTCATCCTCTAAGCCATTGGCTATACTTCGTGGTCATGACGATAGTGTTACTGCAATGGATTGGTCGAGAAATGCAGCTTTATCGGGATTGCTGGCAACAGGTTCAGGTGATGGCAAGATGTGTCTTTGGCGTGTATATCCTCATTCATTAAAGAAGTGAATAATTCAGTATACCTTTATGAGTAATTGCTATGCCTTTTTTACCACCATATGTCTGGCGAATTGTTCATGATTCTTAGAACTTCTTTCCGATAGTCCACATTTGTATTCATTTCTCTAATAACACTCCATGCAGTTTGATAGTCAACATCGTCATCTCTTCGCAATAGTAATTTGGCTGCGTCTTCTACTCTGATCTGTTCCGTCGGAGCCTCGTATGCATCATATTGAGCCGTGTCTATGCCTTCTTCTTCATTGTATTTAGGCAGATTATTGACATCAAACAAGTCCATAAACTTTGTATCAATGTGATCTTTCAACTTCCAGACCCACTTCCCATATATTGGTATACCAAATCTGAAACCTAAAGCCGTGCCATCTCCACACATTATCAACTTGAGAAAATCATCTTGAGGATCGTATGTTACAAGTTCACTTTTCTTTGTATTCGAGTTTGTATCAAGATATCGAATCAAGTTCTCAATGAGGATGGGACCACTTCGAACAGCATACACACCGGCTTTTGTAGGACTCTTCTTATCGCCAATTATCTCACAACAATCTCCCGCAGCAAAGACAGACGGATGAGACAAACTTTGCATATGTGTATTAACACGTATCCAACCTCTGTTTGTTATGTCCAAGCCAATTTCTTTGTTTAGATCAAAGGATAATGTATGTGCTTCAGCGCCTGTTGCCCAGATACAGTGGCTGTATGGAATCTTCTCATGAGTTCTCTTGCCATCATTATCAGAGTTGGTAGATTTGACATGAATGTGAGTTGAAGTGACTTCATCGACCGTCAAATTGTTTCGGACGTTAATATTGTATTTCTTCATGATAATTTGCAATGCTGAGCGGCAGGCATCAGTTTCAGAAGATAGTAACGCATCACTATTATCAATCAAAGTGATTGAAGGTTCAGAATCCAAGAGATCATTCCAGCGAGCACGAATAGCCAAGCTAAGTTCAATACCAGCTGCACCTCCACCAACAACTACAACTTCTTGGACTTCATTTGGTTGTTTCTTGATCATCTCTTCCTCCTCTTGTTGAATACGAAGTACTAAATCTGATATTGGACGTGTGGATATAGTATATTTCTCAGCTCCAGGTAATGAAGCATGCAAACGAGTAGTACATCCAATATCGATAGATACCAGATCAAATTCGAATTGTACTTCCTTCTTCTTGGTAGTTCCTCCATACCCGTCTTTCACTTCTACTAACACTATCTTCTTCCCATCATTGCTAAATGACATACCCACTACCTTTCCACATATAAAATCAATATCTGACCATTTTGCCAATGAATCCAAAGCAATCCTAGTTTGATGTAGGTTATATAATTTAGCAACACGACCAGGAACCATACCACTATATGTAGCACTAGATTGAAGATCAATTAATGTAACATGTATATTAGATGGTCTTGAATGTTTATTCAAAGCTTTGATAACTTGAACATGTGCATGACCTCCGCCTATGAGAACTATTCGTTGCATATTATTATCTAATGGTTGTCGATTCATAAGATGTGTAATACTTTGTCGTTTTGGAGGTTTGTGAGTTGATGCAAAAGCTGATATATTTACAGTGCATATAACTGATACCAAGATAATATAACAGACGATAAACTTCCTATTCCAGCTGATCATATCCGACATTAAGAGAGAGCAAGCAAAGCACATGCATCAGAACATCAACCAAAGTGCAAAAAAATCTCAAACGTCGCGGATACCATACCACCAATTGAAAAAATGGCTCAGCGGTTCTCCGTCATTCATAAGATAATTGAACCTAATAGAGTAGGTATATATTATGTGGCCAATATGATCATCATGTTTGTGTAAAACCACTTGATTGGCAATGGCCTGAAATTGAATTTTGCAAAGAATGATGAGACATCTCAGAAATTCATCATATTGTACATACCATCGTAACTTGAATACGAAATAAATATTAACTGCGGCCAATGTCTGATTTCTACTATCCAGGAATTGCAGATGATGAGTCGGATGATGATGGTGATATCTCGTCATACTGTTCTGCTGATATTGAGGGTGGTGTGGATAAAGGTATCCAAAGACCACCAAACGTTGAGCAAACTGCAATACAACTACAACAACTAAACGATAACAATGATATAAGTGATAATAGAAGGGGTGGTATTCACAGTGTAGGAAATGCTTATTTAGATGATGATGAACATGATGATAAAGATATCTCCATGTTTGATAACAAACAAAATAATAATGCTCAAACTTTACATGCAACACAAAATATACAAGAAAGCAATACCCATTCTGGACATGATAGAAGTCACTCATGCTCGGATATTACTAAAGATGATATTACACAAACAGCTAAAAGTAAAAATCCAATGGCGTCAATTATACAAAATGAACGAAATCGACGTCTTGGAAGTATGGACAGAGATTCTAATGCTGTACCTATTCATAATGAAATTAACAGTACACAATCCATACCGAGAGCTCATAGTCATAATGAAGCTACTGCTGCTCAAGGTGGGGTATTGGGTAATATAAGAGGATGGTTTGGGGGTGCTACAGAGCTCAGTCCTGGACGTCGGTCTTCTGCACCTGTAATTAAAACACAATGCAGTAGTAACCCAATGCATAATAGTATGAATAATCTTCAAAGAGGAATGTCTATACAAGAACAAAGAAGGGAAAGTAGTCAAATTGATAATGATGACTACTCTTCCAGTTCATCGGATGATGGTGATAATTCGTCTTCTGACTCTGATTATTCAAGTGATTCATCAAATGCATCATCTAAAAGTCCACAATATGGAGGCGATAATGATTTAACTCCACAAGAACGGGCAAGGGCACGTGCATTACGATATTTATCAAATTCATGTGTCGATGCTGGACGCAAATCTAAAACTGCATCATATGTTCGAGGTCTTGAACGGTTAGACTTGAAGCGCAAGCGAGATCGATATGAAAAAGAATTGGAGATTGTAGAATCAGAAATGAACAAGGATAGAGGATTAATCAACAATAGTAGTAAAGGAGATATAGATGCAATATCAAAAATGGCTGCAAAGATTATTAGAGAGCTACCCTGTATTCAAGGTGCTGATGCAGGAGCTGGAAGTGATGTAGTAGGAAAGAACTTCATGTCATATGATGAATATGCCGATGCTGTCGAGGAGAATAGCAGTGATGACTTATCTACAATATGGAATAAGAAAGAATCTGTTGATTTATATGTCTCCTCTTTGCAAAGTCGACTGCATAGAGCATTAGAGCATACACGATCTCTTGAAAAACGTCTTGTAGTATTGGAGCAAGCTGGCGATGATATTATTAGCTCTCTTTGTGAAGATTTGGTTGACGTTACTTCACAAGCAAATAAAAATGAAGCAAGATATGTCAAGAAAGGGAAAGAATTACAGCGCAAACGACGAAGAGAAGAAATACGGAATCGTAGCAAGATAAAACGAGCAGAACGCCGCGTTAGAAAGTTAGAAGAACGATTGATGGTTGTTTCTGGTGTACGAGATCTAGAAAAGCAATTGGAGATCGATCCACGATCTTTCTTTGAAGGTGACGACTCATCAATGGATTCATCAAGCTCTGGAGAGAAAGACGATGAAGATGATGAGGTATTACTTGAACAGAAATTGACTAATATCAAAGCAAAGAATGAGATAGATAAGGATCAACATTTGTCCGAGGTCGAATCTATTCGTCGGCAATGTGAGCAGTTAAAGTTACGGCTTTCAGTAGCTCGTCTTGTGATGGAAGGAGATGATAATCTGCGAGAGTATGTTGCATTACTTGAACGGTTGAATATACGACAACAGCGGAAAGATAGTACACATGATTCTGATTATGGAGATGAGGACATGTCTAGACTTCACACAGCAATTCCACCACCCCCTTCAATCATTACAAGAACTCGTGCAAAGTTACTAAAAGTTACTCATCTGGGTCATATATATGAACAGAGACTTGCCATATCTAAGGCCTTTACTGATGCTACTATCAGTGCCCTAGATCAAGAGCTTGTAGAAAGAGAAACAGCAAGTCAAAAAATGGAAGTGAGATGCTTGAATGAATTAGTAATCATTGATGCTGGTATAAAGGATATCATAAAGGAAACAACTGACAAACTAATAGAGCTAGATGGAGAAGCACAAGAACTAGAAGATGCAGTAGCAGCTTGTGCTGCTGAAAAGTATATCACTGATCTAGACGCTATGTTTGGAAGTTTGAATACTACTACTGTCCCAACCACAACAGATGATGATGGAGTATACAACAAACCAGCAGCTAGTGATACAAGTATAGAGTCAAATATAGAGGAAGAGAAAACAAAATCAGATGAAACAATAGAGGAGCAGATTCCTAATAAGCCATGGCGAACCTACTCTGAGTCGCCTCCTAAGGATACTCCTAACTCATCTGAATTGCCAGAAAATGAGTCGTCTGGCGAAAGTTCGACCGAGGAGATTGAGGATGACAGAAGGATATCTCTCGATTCCAATGATAAAGTTGGCATTAAATCCTCTCTGCCTTTGACGTCGAGTGTCGAAGCATCTTTGCCTGGTAAGAACAAGCTCCTATCATCTAGTCAAATTGATGATATACATGAAACCCAGACTGGTACAATGGATTGCAATCAGAATGAGATTCCTGGCGCTGATGACCCGTCCCAGGCTGGTATTGATTTGAACTTACAGCCAAAGCAACCCAGTAGTAGTAGTCTTCTGAATGAGAAAGTAGAACCTGTTGTCGAGTTGAAGAGTAAAGATGACAACAAATCTGATCCTCATAAGAAGAAGGTCGAACTTGAAAGGCTTGGGCATGAGTTCAAGTTCACGTTAGCAGAGTATCAAACATCATTTGACTTGTCTTCTTCTGATACTAGAGTTGAACAACTTGAGCAAATGAATAAACTTGTTCTGGAGATCGCTCGTGTCGGTGGTTTAGAAGTTAATACTGACTCTGCAATACCTCGACGACCAGAGCTAACGAAAATGAATAGTTGGTCTCTGAAGACGCCATCACATCAAAAGTCATCTGATGAAAAGGAACGCCGACGTGAAAAGAGACGGTCGAAGAAAAAGAAGAAGAAGAAGAAGCGGCAACGTCATGATAGAGAAAGTCGAGAGAAGAATGATAAGACAACGCTGAAAGCAGCTTTGAATGATTTCTACAGAGACTCTGATGAACGAAGTCAATCTCTTGTTTGGTAGTGTAGCATAACTTTTAAGTATGTTTCAACAACTTGAAGCATTGGATCTACATCTCTTCAATCAATTAGAGTCTCCTATTCGTCATCAGTCTCAAGAGTCGGATCAAAGTACATATGTAATCAAGGAAACTTTTAGTGGTATCCTTTTATGAGAGTTTTGACCAGTCCACTTTACTTCATTGGAAGCAAGCCAGGTACAATAGATATTGATTATTAGAATGAAACGGTTTACTTCTCTTTTATGTTTGATATTGGCAGCACCGTTGTATGCTTTTCAATGTATACAATACAATACAAATTTCTTGGCTGTTCACCATCGACAACATCGGAAGGTACATCTCTTTGCATTAGATGATGATAGAGAGCTTGATGATTTAGCTCCTCCGTCTGTAAATTTTAGCCGTAACTCGATTCTATTTGGAGATGATGTGAGTGTTATCAAGATATGAAGTGTTATCTTACTATCTGATGAAATAATAATATCAATATACATAACATAACATCATTAATATTTGTTTTTATCTTATAGCCTCCCACACAAAGAAAGAATGGTGGTCTACAAATATGGAGAGAAATGAAAACAATCCTGCCCAATTTTATAACAGGATCGTGGAAGAATGGCGCTGGTGATAAGAAACCATTAGAAAATGTGTACAACACATGTTTTGTTAGAATACCAACGGTTATGATGGCAATAGTATATGCTACAAACCTTGTCAAAGGGCATGGCTTGATTATGAATGTCGGTTACAATGATTTCGAAGTACCACCTCTAATAGTATTGAGTATAATCATTGCCATTCTTAGATGAAGTCAGTGTATAGATATAAATATAATTATTAATAATGTTTGTATTGGCTGGGGTTCACTTATTCTTCCTCTTCTTGAGTTTTGATTTCGATTCTGCTACCTGCCATATGAAACCAACACTTTCCAATTTCTCTATTCTTTCTTCTGTCAACGGAGATCTATCTCCATTCTGTAGCTTTTTGTAGTTCATTCTTTGTACTACAACCCATCTAGCCAAAGGACCATTCACCTTCTCTCTCACATGAGCATGACCATTGAGCTGTACAAACTCACATAGTTCAAGATATGAGCGATTCCACTTGTAATCTCTCGCATTCCAAACGAAGTCTACTTCTTCTAGTAGTTGTAATCGCTCCTCGGTCATACCAGTAGCCAAGCTGTTTGCTCTTTCAATCTCCTTCCTTATTTCTTCATCTGATACCTCAATATCTTTCCATTTCTCTTCAAGTATCTTCCTATCCATGAAACGTTTGTGATCTAGCCGTTGCTTATCAACCCATCGTCCAAGAAGTATATTTTTCTGAGTATATTCTTTGGGCACCAAAGAATCACCGTTATTGGTTATATAGGTCTTCAATTCTTCATATCTTTCATACCACTGTTCTTCAAGAACTTCGAAGACAAAATTAATATCTTCCAGCTTTCGTATTCTTTCGTCAGATAAAACTACTTCATAATCGTTTGGTTTTGCTCCTTTACTTTCTTCTTGCTTTCTAACTTGATAATTTCTCCTTTGCTTTGATACCCATAAACTTAATTGGAAATTTTCTTTGCACTGCCACGGTACTAAGCAATGGCCATGCTTGGCTGCATATAACTTTAATTCTTCATATTTAGTATTCCATGAATGCTCAAACAGATTCCAAACGAATCCAATTGAGTTCAACTTTTCTATTCTTTCATCAGACATCATCACATGATATCCTCTATCAGGGATTTTACCCGACTCTTCGCATTCCAATCGCATCCTATATACCTGTCGACTATTATCAACAAAATTCCCCAACTGTGGATTGTCATGATATGTTGCTGGTACAAGGGTATCACCATGTACGGCTCTATAATCTTTGAGTGCTTGATACATACTTTCCCAATGTGTCTTTCTAGTGGATGTTTCACTGGCACTAGAAGTTGATACATTATTATTATTATTATTGGATTTGTTGTCTTCTGATAATATTTCATTGCTAATGACGGCATCAGTACTGATAGATAAACATCGATATGCTATCCTACTTGTCTGATGACATAAGTGGCCTCGAAAGCACCACCGTGATAGTGTAAGTGATAAAATTTTAGGATTTGTTGTTGCAAGTTGTTGATTGAATGAGTTCCTTCCGATTAATCTGATAAAAGAAGAAACATATGATGTTTGCATAGGCTTGATTCTCAATAACAATACCATGACTGCTGAACTTAGTAATAATCTATCCGTGTGGTAATTTGGTAATAGTAGCCTTCACTACATATCCAGGCTTTGTAGAAAGCGCTAGAGATTTGTTGTTTGTTATTGTTGTTTGTTGTTTCACTTTATTGTAATTGGGAGTCTTTGATAACTAAATGGGAAAAAGGTACCTATCAGATTATTCAGATGGTAAGAAGCCTGCAGCTGCCGCGTAACAATCGATAGTAAATACTTTGATCTCTTGGGCTTGGGTTGGCTGGCTAGGATACCGTTCTAACGATCTGTATTGTATTAGATAGTGTTTTGTACAGCCATATGATATCCATTAGATCATCCTATTAGAGAGAGGAGCTAGTAAATCGTCTACAGTATCCTTTGCCATCGTCGGCAGCTCGTTATATCAGTATGATGTTAATTTCAATTGCAATTACAAAATATTGATTGCGGTCGGTAGATAATTGTAAATAATAACAGTATGACATCAGATAGTTCAAAATATGATAAGGATTTCATTGATGTACTAGTACCGATATCATATGAATACAAGCCTGATAATAGTATTGATGGAACTAGTAGTTACACATGTGGTGGTATAAATTTATACTCAATTGAATCAATAGATAAAGTAGTAGTTGATGACAATAGTGGTGAAGATGTCTGGAGACAATTTGAAAAGCATTTACACAAGTCAGAACCATTGAAGTTTGTCCAATGGGAAAGCATGATGCAGAAGAGTGTAGATTCTACTGATGGATCATATCTTAATAGGCATGGTAACTTGATTGAATCATTTGATTCATTAATTGAATCTTTGCCAAGTGAGGCTTTAGATTCAACAGTAACAGTACAAGCAAAGAGACCGTCAACAAGATGTAAGCTTTGTAGTGATAATGGCGATGAGTCCCCTACAGAGGAAGAGAAAATGCGGCATAATCTACATATTGCTGATAGTACTCTGACGGTGGCTCAATATAATGTCGGAGATGAAGGTAATATGTTCTTTGGACAAGGTGATCAAATAACTACCAACAGAACTCTTCGTGAGATATTGATGAGCGATACAACACCTAATGTGGCATTAAAGATATGTGTTGCTCAAGTCAACATATATTCAAAGGAGAACTCTGGTGTTGCTGCAAGTGTTACCAAGTCTGGTAGAATTATCGTTGAAGAAGCTAAGAACAACAAAATGGAAGGCCAGACTAATATATCTGAGCTTTCTTCATTATTACCATGGATTAGAGTCCCCTCCTTTCTTCTTTTAAATGAT
>Ga0214480_101056_pt1 | contig 12677 bp, 1 predicted proteins | sample M1_20Mar14CPVII9_3_FD_165042 | JGI IMG/M metagenome (GOLD analysis project Ga0214480, IMG submission 165042) | Marine eukaryotic communities from Monterey Bay, California, United States - M1_20Mar14CPVII9sort6BwellE17 | ecosystem: Environmental > Aquatic > Marine > Unclassified | place: USA... | reverse complement strand
TGATATTACCAATAATCCTATGTTCCAATCGTCTCATAAATTTATATTATTGTGATAAGGACAAGATACTCGATATGTCTTTCTTATCTTTGCAATATTATTATATCCCGAGACAACTGCTTCTTCTATCAAAGAAGTGTTTATATTAATACTACGACAACTAAATAGCACATTAGTATCCCAACAAAATCCAGACAAGTGAGAGACTGAAGCATTCATAGGTTGATTGGACTGTCGTACCGCCAGACTTTGGTATATGATAGAATAATGACGTTTCTGTTGTTGGATTGGGTATGCTTGATAGTGGATGGAGATGATTAGTCCATTGGTAGAGTGGAGGAGGAGGGCGAGGTCTCTTTTGTTGTGTGAAGTATGATGTTGATTTGAGGTATCTTCGTGATGTTGACGGCGGCAGTGTTGTATCGTTGAGATCGTAAATTGTTAAAGCTATTACGCTTAACGATATGATGGCCGTGGCCGCTCTTCTTCTCTTCCCCATCATGCTCTTCAATATATTATAACAGTCTCTATCAAGATCCCCACACATTGTCTAACAATTCTAATGGACTTTATTGAATATCATTGGATTTGTCAGCCTTCACAGCGCCGTCCAACTCGATTGTATGCTGTTATACACACGATAATAGAGACTCAAGATTAGGTTGTTTGTTTGTTGTTGTTGTTGTTAGGAGTTGATAGGGTAGCAAAATTTATTAACAGCTTTCCCGCTAGAGGCCCAAATGTGGGCCAGATTTTTGATTGGCTGACTTCTAGCCACTCTACCTCTGCGGGAAATCACCCTCAGATCAAAAACAGCGGTGTTTCGGAAAGGTCTGCTCTCGGCAGATGTCTTCTATCTGTGTTCGGTATCCAGAGGTCGCCTCACTTAATTTGTTAGTAGCTTCTACGACAGTTTTAGCGAGCTGAGGCGACCTCTAGAGGTCGCCTCAGCATAAAATCTACTAACAAAAGAGGTCGCCTCAGAAAACTGAATCGCTAAAAGCTCAGAAGTAAGTGATGGCAATTATTCTCATAGTAATTTACACGGCAATAGCAACGCTCTAAACCGCGCTAAACGCTGCTCTTAATAATAATAATAACTGCAAACGCTACTCTACACCGCCCTATAACAACGATAACATGCTATCGTCGCTTTAGTACATACTGCCAACATCATAACGTTATCATACAATCATAATAATATTAGAAGTTAAAACTTAGTTGGTGTTATTGAACAAAAGATAGTTGTTATATCGATTGCAAGGTATATGATACGCTAATAAATACGTATTATTTAGTATAGTTAGTTGGTTGATATACGTCAGTTGATCGTATCAAAGTAACGTAGCAACGGCATTAAAAGCAAGAGCGAGCAAGACATACATAATATAATTAGATTGATATACCATAAGTTAATTGTTGTTGGTATTCGATATTAGATAGTTGGTATTAAATAGTTGGTATTCGATATTTTATATTCGATAGTTAGTATATTATTTGATAGTAGTTCATAACAATAATAACAATGAATGCAGCCACAAATAAACTATCAGTTGAAGAGGTAGAGGCAAGAAGGCAATTGTTGGACGTGCCTCTTAGTAATAATGCAATGAGTGAAGATGATTTCAATACGTATATTGCTAACTTAAGTATACTTGTGTATATACCAGATGAATTGGTAGCAGAAGCCACACAGGCATTCGTATCGGCACGTGAAGATAACAACGAGGCAGCAGCAACAACCAATCAACAACAACAACAACAACAACAACAACAACAACACGCACCTAATCCATACTTACGAGATGCACAAAGAAAGCAGGCACGTATCGAACGACAGAAAGGTTGGGGTAGTATAGTAGGTGGTACGAATACGAATATTACTAATGCCACCAGCAACAAGAAAAAGAGCAACGGTGTAGGACGTCCAGTTAATTCAAAGAATAAACCAGGGCATAATGCTGGTGGGGATCGTAAAAGCAACAGATTTCAAAACGATCAACAAATGAAAAGAAGTGGCAATAATAATCACAACATTGAATCGTTCATGGTTGGGGGGAATAATAATAACAATAATGAACAAGGAGGTGATGACGGAGGTGGAGGCGGTGGTGATGGAGGAGGAGGAGGTGGCGGTGGAGATTGGGAATTGGATAGTGATGATGATAATGAAAGAGAGAGACATCGTAAAAGAAGAGAGAAGGAAGATACAGCAAGAGCTATCGAATCATTAGATATGTATACAAAAAGTTTTACCAATGGAACAATAGATACCAATCCATTAGAAGAAGAAGACTCGTCAGACAACGAATCAGATGATGAGGACGAAGACACGGATGATAACAACAATAGTCGAAATCGTCCATCATATAAGCCAAAAGCTGGTGCGGTGAAAGATTACTTAGACGGTATAATTCAATCAATAAGAGATGATACATTCGATTGGACTCAAAGTGCTTGGATACCCCCACCCTATAATCCCCTATCTAAATCATTCGGTAGTACGGCAAAACCAGATCGGCATTACATTGGTAATACTTGGGTATACGTATTTGATCCGATGAAGCAGTATCCACATTTGATGCCTCAAACTAATACGTGCACTAACCCAAAATGCAAATCTACAGACACTAAATTCAATGGCAACTGGGATGTTCGGCCGTTTCATTGGTGGGACATAACAGTATATGTCATCCATCGTCGGGTATTATGCAAGAAATGTGGGTGCACCTTTCCCACCTGTAGTGCAGCATCGGTGGCAAATATACCCACCACCATTGCCGAACAATTCCCTTTCATGTTACCCAACGAACGTGGACCTGGCGTGTACATACCAATGTTATTAATGATGGTATTTCTTATGCCAAGTTCAATATTATATGGGACGTTTACAAAAGTAATCAATATGATAAAGAGAGTCAGATTTGCACAAGCTCATGTGTCGTATTTAGATTTAGTATTTCATTGGCTCAACGTACAACCTCCACCACATATTGACAGTAAAATACCAACACCATTTTCTTCGTTTGAAGACCAAACTGGGTACTGTGGAGTTGAGTTACGTCCAAGTCTACTTTCGAGATGCTTACGTACATTCATGTCGGTAATGGAGCCGTACATGCAATCTTCTTTTCAGTTAGCAAACGACATTGGAGCATCTACAGACGACAGTCATAAACTCACCAAACATATAACAGTTAGTATTGGGAGGAAGAAAGTGAAACCATTTACTGACACATTCACAATGATTAGCCATAGTGGTAAAGTTTGTTTAAGCATATTCAAACCAACCAAGTCAGTGGATGAGTTAAGAGAAATCATTCCCAATCATGCAAAGGTACGAGAAAATGTTGGACAGAAAGATTTGCTGCGTTTAGAAGGAGATAATGCGGCACATGATAGTGTGTTATTACACTCTGCATCGCCATCTCTCTACAAAAACGTTGTACCATACAAAGACAATACCAATAATCCAAGGTATGAGATTAGCAAGAATGACTTTAGATACATTACTACCGAGCCTGGACTAGATACATACGCTTGTGCTCTCATATCATACATCCAAGAGAAGCTTCGAAGTGGAACTAAAACAATCAAGATTGGATTGGATACGGAGTTTGATAATGGTGGACTAAGAGTAATATCTATAGCTATTGAAGGCTATACCCCTGGGTGCTTGATACATCCATACGGTTGGCGATCATTCAATGATACAATGAAGAAGATTTTAGAGTTAGATTGCATTCTCGTCATTGGATGCAACTTGGGTAACGATATCAGTTTACTGTACAAAGAGTATGGTATTAGAGTGAAGGCAATTAGAGATAATCGTCGATACTGTCTTCATGATGATGCCAGCCAGAAGACCGGATTAAGTAACTTAGCAGCAATGTATCTTGGTGTCCATTTAGATAAGTCATTTCAGCGGGAAAGCTTTAATGTTAAGCCAGACTTAGCACTTCCGATGCAGCTTTATGCCTACGGAGATGCGCTTATATCACTTCGTATAGATGACGCCATCTCTTCCCGATTGACTAATAGTGAATCAGTATTGGAACAACATCCACCCGATCTACAACCAGGTATGGAAGTGATGATCAAAATAGGTGGCAAAGAGGCAGCAACAGCTAAGATCGATTTCATCGGGGATTACGGTAGTAACGCTGGAGAGAGTCGAAACTGGGGGTCGTTGTATGTTGGCGCAAAGAAGGCGAAAGTCAAACTAATTAAAGTATTAGCACCGGGTGCTAAAGTACCGTTTCAGCATTGCAATTGGGGTCCTATAAGATTAACGCTTGGAGATGTTTTCAACGAAGACCCATATGGTGTTATTGTTGTGCACACTCGTCAAATTCACAAGCGTCTCAATGCAGCTAGTACTACAACCAACCTTAACAACGATGCAGCTAGTTCGACGACCAACGTTACCAACAATAATAACTTGGAAGATAATACAACTATAGAAGAAGATACGAACGAAGAAAGCAAGGACGAGGATCAAGAGGAAATACAAGCAGCGGCAACAAATAAGAGTGTAGGTGCTGACCTTGGCATCGAACAAGTAGAAGACAATACGTGCAACAGTGATGATATTGAAGATGATGACGACGAAATTAGAAGCCGAAATAAGAGTGATATTTGGCATGAGTTTCACAACACTCCTTTGAAGAGAGATAGTCCTGCATCACCGTCAATCTTTATTCTCTTACGTGTTGCAACACAAACAATTAACGAAGTTGAGGAAGATAGAGTGAAGCACGTTTTGGCATCTAGAGGAATTGTAAATTTTGATGAACACTTCTTCTTCCATAAGGAATGGTGGTACAAAAGGGTTAGAATGCCACCAAGAAAGGCAAAGGTTGCCGGAGAGAACTTGATGACTCTTCTCAACTACTTACAAACGAACGAGGTATTCAAAGAGTATGTCACTGACGACCTTGTAAAGCACATTAAGGGATGGGCAAAACGTTGTCTAAAGGGAAGGTATGATGATTTGCCAGATGTTGAAATGTATAAGCATGACGGATATGATTCGAATGGCTTAGATTTGTGGCTACGACACCGAGGGTCAAAAGCAGAAAACTTCCACCAAAAGATGCACGTAGCAGTTGGTCCATATGGTATCGGAGTTGAAAGTGCACACTATTTGCAAGTGATACTTGCATACTTTTACAATGTAAACGCTGGTATTAGACGTTGTGACGAGCCTGACTTTGGTCACCCTATGCTTGACTTGGAAGATAGAATTCAGAGTAGAATTGCAGACATTTGGGGAGTTATTGTTTTTCCGAACAGAGTCAACGTTAGCGAATACAAGCCATTAGACTTTACATCTGTGGGTGTTGCACCACTCTCATTTGATGAACGATATGTTGATAAGGGTGAACCTGGAAAGAATCTAAAAGTTGGTAGTGGAATGTGGTTTCTAGCTAAACGCCACGGTGTCCAGTATCCACCTTTACCACCACATTCAAAAGAAGAGTTTGGAATGATTCGAGAGTTTTGTGCTCAACATCCTAACCCCAAGACGGCTGATATCCAACAGCTCTGTATGGACTTCAAAGCTAAAGCCAATGGAACTACTATTAATACCAAACTTCCAACAATGGTCACACCGGCAATAAAGCGATGGAAGATTAACCAACAAGCAGAGTTGGTAAGGCTGCAAACGAAGGAATCGTTTGAGAAAGTCTTCAACAAATTTAGAAGTGATAAGATATCGCTTCCCCTACCTCCAGTCAAACGGACAAAACGAAGAGTACAACGAAAGAAAACAACTACCGACAACAATGATGAGCTTGCACAATTGCCACCTGTATTCACACAACCGTTGAGTGCACCTGGACAGACTCAACATATTCCATTATCTACTAGTACAGCTTCTACACAGCTTCGATGTCCATATTGGCCCGCTTGTAATGATATGAATATATGTAGTAGTGTAACAAAAGATTTGTGCTGTGTCTTTGGAGTGAATGGAACCAAAACTGCACCAACTCCTCAACAACTGAAGATTATGATTCAGCAGCATACATTTTCGGGGAGGTCAAGGACACAAAGCTGTTTCTGGCATCCTTTCTGTGGCTTGGCAATTGATTGCGGAGGAATTACTAGAGATAAGTGCTCGATATTTGGAAAGAATGGTCCTAGTTACGACCAAAGGCCTAATCTTGAGGAGTTAGCAAAGAAAAAGAGAGAAGTGAAAACACAAAAGCAGAAGGAGCGAAGGAAGAAGGAGGATTAAAGTCTTAAGTATAGACAACGTTATATAGTAGACAACGTTATATAGTACACAACGTTATATGTATGTAGTCTTAGTCATTCACTAGTTGACAAAGCAACGTTATACAGAGACAAAGCAACGTTATGCAGTCTTTGGTCTTGGTCTTGATCTTCGCTTCGCTCAGATCAAAAATTACACCAGCCACAGATATCAAAAATGTGCCGCTCTCGGCAGATGTCTTCTATCTGTGTTCGGTATCCAGAGGTCGCCTCACTTAATTTGTTAGTAGCTTCTACGACAGTTTTAGCGAGCTGAGGCGACCTCTAGAGGTCGCCTCAGCATAAAATCTACTAACAAAAGAGGTCGCCTCAGAAAACTGAATCGCTAAAAGCTCAGAAGTAAGTGATGGCAATTATTCTCATAGTAATTTACACGGCAATAGCAACGCTCTAAACCGCGCTAAACGCTGCTCTTAATAATAATAATAACTGCAAACGCTACTCTACACCGCCCTATAACAACGATAACATGCTATCGTCGCTTTAGTACATACTGCCAACATCATAACGTTATCATACAATCATAATAATATTAGAAGTTAAAACTTAGTTGGTGTTATTGAACAAAAGATAGTTGTTATATCGATTGCAAGGTATATGATACGCTAATAAATACGTATTATTTAGTATAGTTAGTTGGTTGATATACGTCAGTTGATCGTATCAAAGTAACGTAGCAACGGCATTAAAAGCAAGAGCGAGCAAGACATACATAATATAATTAGATTGATATACCATAAGTTAATTGTTGTTGGTATTCGATATTAGATAGTTGGTATTAAATAGTTGGTATTCGATATTTTATATTCGATAGTTAGTATATTATTTGATAGTAGTTCATAACAATAATAACAATGAATGCAGCCACAAATAAACTATCAGTTGAAGAGGTAGAGGCAAGAAGGCAATTGTTGGACGTGCCTCTTAGTAATAATGCAATGAGTGAAGATGATTTCAATACGTATATTGCTAACTTAAGTATACTTGTGTATATACCAGATGAATTGGTAGCAGAAGCCACACAGGCATTCGTATCGGCACGTGAAGATAACAACGAGGCAGCAGCAACAACCAATCAACAACAACAACAACAACAACAACAACAACAACACGCACCTAATCCATACTTACGAGATGCACAAAGAAAGCAGGCACGTATCGAACGACAGAAAGGTTGGGGTAGTATAGTAGGTGGTACGAATACGAATATTACTAATGCCACCAGCAACAAGAAAAAGAGCAACGGTGTAGGACGTCCAGTTAATTCAAAGAATAAACCAGGGCATAATGCTGGTGGGGATCGTAAAAGCAACAGATTTCAAAACGATCAACAAATGAAAAGAAGTGGCAATAATAATCACAACATTGAATCGTTCATGGTTGGGGGGAATAATAATAACAATAATGAACAAGGAGGTGATGACGGAGGTGGAGGCGGTGGTGATGGAGGAGGAGGAGGTGGCGGTGGAGATTGGGAATTGGATAGTGATGATGATAATGAAAGAGAGAGACATCGTAAAAGAAGAGAGAAGGAAGATACAGCAAGAGCTATCGAATCATTAGATATGTATACAAAAAGTTTTACCAATGGAACAATAGATACCAATCCATTAGAAGAAGAAGACTCGTCAGACAACGAATCAGATGATGAGGACGAAGACACGGATGATAACAACAATAGTCGAAATCGTCCATCATATAAGCCAAAAGCTGGTGCGGTGAAAGATTACTTAGACGGTATAATTCAATCAATAAGAGATGATACATTCGATTGGACTCAAAGTGCTTGGATACCCCCACCCTATAATCCCCTATCTAAATCATTCGGTAGTACGGCAAAACCAGATCGGCATTACATTGGTAATACTTGGGTATACGTATTTGATCCGATGAAGCAGTATCCACATTTGATGCCTCAAACTAATACGTGCACTAACCCAAAATGCAAATCTACAGACACTAAATTCAATGGCAACTGGGATGTTCGGCCGTTTCATTGGTGGGACATAACAGTATATGTCATCCATCGTCGGGTATTATGCAAGAAATGTGGGTGCACCTTTCCCACCTGTAGTGCAGCATCGGTGGCAAATATACCCACCACCATTGCCGAACAATTCCCTTTCATGTTACCCAACGAACGTGGACCTGGCGTGTACATACCAATGTTATTAATGATGGTATTTCTTATGCCAAGTTCAATATTATATGGGACGTTTACAAAAGTAATCAATATGATAAAGAGAGTCAGATTTGCACAAGCTCATGTGTCGTATTTAGATTTAGTATTTCATTGGCTCAACGTACAACCTCCACCACATATTGACAGTAAAATACCAACACCATTTTCTTCGTTTGAAGACCAAACTGGGTACTGTGGAGTTGAGTTACGTCCAAGTCTACTTTCGAGATGCTTACGTACATTCATGTCGGTAATGGAGCCGTACATGCAATCTTCTTTTCAGTTAGCAAACGACATTGGAGCATCTACAGACGACAGTCATAAACTCACCAAACATATAACAGTTAGTATTGGGAGGAAGAAAGTGAAACCATTTACTGACACATTCACAATGATTAGCCATAGTGGTAAAGTTTGTTTAAGCATATTCAAACCAACCAAGTCAGTGGATGAGTTAAGAGAAATCATTCCCAATCATGCAAAGGTACGAGAAAATGTTGGACAGAAAGATTTGCTGCGTTTAGAAGGAGATAATGCGGCACATGATAGTGTGTTATTACACTCTGCATCGCCATCTCTCTACAAAAACGTTGTACCATACAAAGACAATACCAATAATCCAAGGTATGAGATTAGCAAGAATGACTTTAGATACATTACTACCGAGCCTGGACTAGATACATACGCTTGTGCTCTCATATCATACATCCAAGAGAAGCTTCGAAGTGGAACTAAAACAATCAAGATTGGATTGGATACGGAGTTTGATAATGGTGGACTAAGAGTAATATCTATAGCTATTGAAGGCTATACCCCTGGGTGCTTGATACATCCATACGGTTGGCGATCATTCAATGATACAATGAAGAAGATTTTAGAGTTAGATTGCATTCTCGTCATTGGATGCAACTTGGGTAACGATATCAGTTTACTGTACAAAGAGTATGGTATTAGAGTGAAGGCAATTAGAGATAATCGTCGATACTGTCTTCATGATGATGCCAGCCAGAAGACCGGATTAAGTAACTTAGCAGCAATGTATCTTGGTGTCCATTTAGATAAGTCATTTCAGCGGGAAAGCTTTAATGTTAAGCCAGACTTAGCACTTCCGATGCAGCTTTATGCCTACGGAGATGCGCTTATATCACTTCGTATAGATGACGCCATCTCTTCCCGATTGACTAATAGTGAATCAGTATTGGAACAACATCCACCCGATCTACAACCAGGTATGGAAGTGATGATCAAAATAGGTGGCAAAGAGGCAGCAACAGCTAAGATCGATTTCATCGGGGATTACGGTAGTAACGCTGGAGAGAGTCGAAACTGGGGGTCGTTGTATGTTGGCGCAAAGAAGGCGAAAGTCAAACTAATTAAAGTATTAGCACCGGGTGCTAAAGTACCGTTTCAGCATTGCAATTGGGGTCCTATAAGATTAACGCTTGGAGATGTTTTCAACGAAGACCCATATGGTGTTATTGTTGTGCACACTCGTCAAATTCACAAGCGTCTCAATGCAGCTAGTACTACAACCAACCTTAACAACGATGCAGCTAGTTCGACGACCAACGTTACCAACAATAATAACTTGGAAGATAATACAACTATAGAAGAAGATACGAACGAAGAAAGCAAGGACGAGGATCAAGAGGAAATACAAGCAGCGGCAACAAATAAGAGTGTAGGTGCTGACCTTGGCATCGAACAAGTAGAAGACAATACGTGCAACAGTGATGATATTGAAGATGATGACGACGAAATTAGAAGCCGAAATAAGAGTGATATTTGGCATGAGTTTCACAACACTCCTTTGAAGAGAGATAGTCCTGCATCACCGTCAATCTTTATTCTCTTACGTGTTGCAACACAAACAATTAACGAAGTTGAGGAAGATAGAGTGAAGCACGTTTTGGCATCTAGAGGAATTGTAAATTTTGATGAACACTTCTTCTTCCATAAGGAATGGTGGTACAAAAGGGTTAGAATGCCACCAAGAAAGGCAAAGGTTGCCGGAGAGAACTTGATGACTCTTCTCAACTACTTACAAACGAACGAGGTATTCAAAGAGTATGTCACTGACGACCTTGTAAAGCACATTAAGGGATGGGCAAAACGTTGTCTAAAGGGAAGGTATGATGATTTGCCAGATGTTGAAATGTATAAGCATGACGGATATGATTCGAATGGCTTAGATTTGTGGCTACGACACCGAGGGTCAAAAGCAGAAAACTTCCACCAAAAGATGCACGTAGCAGTTGGTCCATATGGTATCGGAGTTGAAAGTGCACACTATTTGCAAGTGATACTTGCATACTTTTACAATGTAAACGCTGGTATTAGACGTTGTGACGAGCCTGACTTTGGTCACCCTATGCTTGACTTGGAAGATAGAATTCAGAGTAGAATTGCAGACATTTGGGGAGTTATTGTTTTTCCGAACAGAGTCAACGTTAGCGAATACAAGCCATTAGACTTTACATCTGTGGGTGTTGCACCACTCTCATTTGATGAACGATATGTTGATAAGGGTGAACCTGGAAAGAATCTAAAAGTTGGTAGTGGAATGTGGTTTCTAGCTAAACGCCACGGTGTCCAGTATCCACCTTTACCACCACATTCAAAAGAAGAGTTTGGAATGATTCGAGAGTTTTGTGCTCAACATCCTAACCCCAAGACGGCTGATATCCAACAGCTCTGTATGGACTTCAAAGCTAAAGCCAATGGAACTACTATTAATACCAAACTTCCAACAATGGTCACACCGGCAATAAAGCGATGGAAGATTAACCAACAAGCAGAGTTGGTAAGGCTGCAAACGAAGGAATCGTTTGAGAAAGTCTTCAACAAATTTAGAAGTGATAAGATATCGCTTCCCCTACCTCCAGTCAAACGGACAAAACGAAGAGTACAACGAAAGAAAACAACTACCGACAACAATGATGAGCTTGCACAATTGCCACCTGTATTCACACAACCGTTGAGTGCACCTGGACAGACTCAACATATTCCATTATCTACTAGTACAGCTTCTACACAGCTTCGATGTCCATATTGGCCCGCTTGTAATGATATGAATATATGTAGTAGTGTAACAAAAGATTTGTGCTGTGTCTTTGGAGTGAATGGAACCAAAACTGCACCAACTCCTCAACAACTGAAGATTATGATTCAGCAGCATACATTTTCGGGGAGGTCAAGGACACAAAGCTGTTTCTGGCATCCTTTCTGTGGCTTGGCAATTGATTGCGGAGGAATTACTAGAGATAAGTGCTCGATATTTGGAAAGAATGGTCCTAGTTACGACCAAAGGCCTAATCTTGAGGAGTTAGCAAAGAAAAAGAGAGAAGTGAAAACACAAAAGCAGAAGGAGCGAAGGAAGAAGGAGGATTAAAGTCTTAAGTATAGACAACGTTATATAGTAGACAACGTTATATAGTACACAACGTTATATGTATGTAGTCTTAGTCATTCACTAGTTGACAAAGCAACGTTATACAGAGACAAAGCAACGTTATGCAGTCTTTGGTCTTGGTCTTGATCTTCGCTTCGCTCAGATCAAAAATTACACCAGCCACAGATATCAAAAATGTGCCCTGCTCTCGCTTTACAAGACTGCACTATCAGTCAGATGCGTATCTCATACCCATGTGAGTGAGTACCACTTAAAAATGAGTCTCGGTTCCCTAACTTATTTGGGGACATCTCGATTTACACCCATTTGATTAACCATGCAGTACGTGGCGATTCTGCAAAGTTGGGCTCTGAAATTTTCTCAGCTCATTCTACCACACATCAGCTTGGCAGTTGAAGTGCTAACTGCAAGGATACATTAAGACAGGTGTCTTATTCAGAAGTCAAGAGCGGCCGCCTGTCACAGCGGCCGGTCACTCCGCGCGTCGCAAACTACGTTCGTGAGCCCGTCGTTTTGGCAGATTTTGAACGTTTTGGCCTATTTCAGGCCCTATATGGCTCATATCTCGACTCTAGTACCCACAGTTAGCAAGATTAGGTCCTTCTGATCAAGTTACAACTTTGAAGTTTGAGCAAACTCCCTCGGAAACCCCCTCAATTTGAGTTACAGGTCAAAGAAGAAGCAGTTGTCTCGGGATATAATAATATTGCAAAGATAAGAAAGACATATCGAGTATCTTGTCCTTATCACAATAATATAAATTTATGAGACGATTGGAACATAGGATTATTGGTAATATCA
>Ga0214480_101055_pt1 | contig 12679 bp, 15 predicted proteins | sample M1_20Mar14CPVII9_3_FD_165042 | JGI IMG/M metagenome (GOLD analysis project Ga0214480, IMG submission 165042) | Marine eukaryotic communities from Monterey Bay, California, United States - M1_20Mar14CPVII9sort6BwellE17 | ecosystem: Environmental > Aquatic > Marine > Unclassified | place: USA... | reverse complement strand
TTCCGTATCGTTCATAGTTAATGCTTTATGTTGTTGTGTAGTACCTCCATCCAGCTGATCCTCCAGGTTGTTAGGTCCGTTGCCGCATCAATGATAAAGGAGTCTTTGTCTTTGACTGTAGGTAGGTAAAGTGTAGAGAAGTTGAAGTACTTTTTTGACATTTTTTCTTTCTTGTCGTAATGACTTGGTAGTAAGGCAGGTATGTTTATTCAGATCAGGTAATATTACATGCTAGAGTGCTACCGAGGCAGTAAGTATATAAAGGCCGATAGAGCTGACGAGGAGAGCTGCGTGATAGTACATAATACAAACAACACGACATATACCCGAGATTATGAAATATTTACATGATATGCACTTTTTTCATCTTTAGTTTAATGAACCCTTACCTTATTAATTCAGCTCATATTAGAATAGAAAAGTAGTTAGAGCATCCAAATCTAGGGCTCTAACTTCATCATTAATATATTCGTGCCAAGCCAGGTACTAATCTACTCACGGCTACCAAAGACCTGATCACAGTGCTTCCTACACATACCGGGGAGTTGTTTTCTAATCCACTGTCGATCGGTTACAAGCTGACTTGATAAATCAATATCCTCAATCTGTCCATCGGGGCACGTCATTGATAAAGAGTAATATCCACTATCATCAAGCTTGGCATCAGCTGTAATCTTAGAACAGTCATCGCAATACCACCACTTGTTGTCTTCTCCAGCCCAAGGAGGGAATGGCACACATGAAACATAGCGACAACTAGGGCATGGACTCTTGCCAACATCGGTATCAACAAGTACTGCCGTCGTTATCATGATGAGGACAACACTTATAATCAATCCAGAGAATCTTAAGAGAATATTTCGCAACTTTGTCCAGAATGAAGTTGCAATGCCAAAAAAGTCTGTACTGAGGCGTTCAATTGTACTTAAGCCGCATAAGAAACCATACACCATGCCTCCTAGATGAGTGAAGTTGTCGACAAAGGGTGTCAAACCTACGAGACAGTTGATAACAATGTCAAACAGCAACCATAACAGAACCTTTTCGATTGGGGGGATGGAGAAAACATGTTGAGTTTGATATTGGCATGACATAAAGAGCTAAACACATACAACAATATCAATCTTACCTTCAAGTGACGAAATCTTGCTCCTTCATCTGATGTATTCACTTGCTTACTAAATAACAAACTCCAATTGATGCAGATGTCTGCAATACAGGCACCGATGAGGCCAAAAATACCACCACTAGCACCTACACTAATATACTCTGGAAGGAATATTGCCGATAAGATAGTCCCTCCCACGGCAGGGATGATAAACAGTATAGCCGCGGCAGCAAACCCATGACACTGTTCCACCGCCTTGCCAATAAACCACAATGCTCTAAAGTTTAAGATATAGCAGCAGGTTAGAAGAGTTTCAATACCGCAAGGAGAAGAAAGAGTATCATCAAAGAAACGAGCAACTTACGTCATGTTTAAGAAGTAATGTATGAGCCCTGCATGTAGTACCATTGGACTGAAGAGACGATACCACTCTCCCTGATTCACGATCAAGGACGTTTGCTTGGCCCCCATCTTTAGTAAAGTCTCGGCACTGGGGCCAATCATTGGGTTAACACTCAATGGCTCAATCCTCCATCCATTGATACCATAACTGGCAACTAATACAGCCGTGCACACAACCAAGAGAATATAAGTAAAGAATGGACGGTTCCAACCGTGGTCGTGTGTCTTGTTAAAATCGGACCAGCTAAGATATGGTTCCTTGTGCGTACGCCTCCATGCTGCATCTTCCGCCCATTCTACATCTAGCCTTATCCCCGCTGATTTAGTTTTGAAAACAAACAAGATTGCAGTAGGCATCTTAGAATATGCATCACAGTGCCAATTTGACATATCAAACAAACCAACTTACCTAAATGATCATACAATCCCAAAATACCATATGGACGTTCATTACCAAACTTCTCTCTCCGCTTCTTCTGGGCAAATTGAAAGTCTCTCAAACGTTGTTCTAATGCTGGACTTATATCGCTATCATCCCAATCACCTCGTCGCAATTGCTGAGTTAATAATCTCATCATAATTTCCTGTTGCTCAACTGCATTAACACCCGGGGGTAAATCTTGTTCCGCAATTGCCTGTGCTAACACGTCATCATCCATGGATGTTGTTGTTTCACCACTACTACCTTTCTTTGAAGCTTCAATTTGTGATAGTTGTCGTCGCTGTGATTCAATAACTTCTGGATCATTAATATCAATATGTTCATCGATTGCACTTGTATCAACTGTGGGAGGTAAGACCATTTCTACAGAGATTTCATCATCACTTGATGCATCGTTATCGTTGTTATCTGTTGTTCTATTGTTTTCATTATTCCACGAGCTGTAATTCTCATCGACAGGGTTGTATACTGCTAGATTACCCCCAATACCTTGATCCTCTTCTACACTATCACTGTATTCAAATCGTTCTATACCCAAGTTGGCCGCCTTCAGTTGCAGAAAAAGGACATGAGATAGGTGCACCATATACATATCACATGAACACAGACTATTACTTACCATTTCAGCCTCCTGAGCATGCTTTTCCATTTCAGCAGTGTTAGGTAAAGATGCCATTGTTTTCCTTTCTTATACTTGCTTATGTTCACTTTATAATTATTGATGCACCTTATGTTTGCATATGCAGATGGAAAAATGAAGATACAGCAAATTATAGAGTTAGTAAAGGAACGATACAATAATATATTGTACCAAAACAAATAGTTGCAATAGACGTTGTATTCTGTTGTTCTTTGCAATGAAAAGCAATCGTAGCAACGGAAAGAAAATTCTACAAGTACATAAATTGATCACCCTCCCGGTCGAGCTTACTTCGTATTCAGCCGCCACCCTCAAAGCATAGACAAATAGATCTCTATATAGATAACCAATACAGCGGTTTACTATTCCCATACCTGATTGATATACAACTTACAACAACTCCCTTTGTCCACTCACCATTTATTATTTGTGAAGTGGTTCGATCACTTATGATGTCTGTACCTATCCCAGGTTTAGGTACTTATCTACTTTGCAATTTGCAGTTGCTAATGATAGATTAGATATATATCTAATGTTGATTTATTACTATAAGGCGTCCTTTGGCAAGAAGTAATATAGTATAACAATGGACGAAGAGAAGATACATCTCCTTGACGATAACGGTGGCGGTGGACGCACAAGCAGGAACTATGGCTGCTCACCAAATGAAAAATATGATGCACAAAGTAAAAACTGCACCAGCCCTACTCAATTATCTTCAATATCTCCCACCATTGATACAAGTAGTCGTCGTCGTAGCTCAATTGCTGCAATGGCGGCAGCTGCGGAAAGTAAGTATAGTTTTTGACTCATATGTTGTGTTTGTCCACATCATATGCACAAAACTTATACTCTCATAATTTTGCTCTGTCTCTTGATATTATAGTACAATTGCAACGAAGAAATACACTCGATAGAGCTCAAGTTAACAATATACCCAAACCATTAATTGAAGTTCCATCAATAGAGAGTTTAGAAGCAGACGAGTTTGTACAAAAAAGAATAAATGCTGAAAGATTATCATCTACATCTAGATCAACATCTGCTCATTCAAAGGAAAAGAAAGCTGATAATGAAACAACAATACTTGGTAGTATCTTGGGACAGCTTCCTGCCATTATAATTGTATCAATACTAAACTTTATGGTAGGTATACCATTCGGTGCGTCATACTTTCCAACGGAACTATCATTACAAGGCAAAGAAGTTCTTGGTCTAAGAATGTTTCTGTTTAGCACGATAGTCGCCCAGTTTATCTTCACATATAAGAGCAAATTTACAAATGGAATTGGATTACAGGAAAGTCCGCGTTGGTGTTGTATGAATGCATGTGTTCAATATGAAGTCTTAGTGATTTAACTACTTGATTCTTACAAGCTAACAGAAGTTTCAATCATCTCTCTTCACTCTTCCAGATGGTCGAGAATGTACCATTCTGTTTAGAATTGGCAAGGATTGTAATGGATGAAGCAAAGAGTGATGATAATGTCGTTTCCACTCTCTTCTTTTTATTTGCACTGTCTTCAGTAATTGTTGGATTAGTATTCTATTTACTCGGTAGGCTTGAGTTGGGTAGAGTAGTTTACTTCTTTCCAAGTCACGTTCTTGTCGGTTGTATTGGAGGCATTGGATTATTCATTATTGTGACAAGTATGGAGGTGTCTACCAATTCAACATTTTCATTTACAGCTCGGGGAATTGACGAGTGCATTATACAAAATCTCAACTTGTTAGGACCAGTGATACTATTCGAGTTGATACTGAGATTGCTTATGCACTTGACATCAAAGAACGGAGAGCAACAGTACCCACTACTCGCTCCCATATACTACTGCTTTATAACGCCAGTGTTTTATGCGATGCTCTGGATCACAAATACAAGCATTGAATCAGCAGAAAATGTTGGGTATTTCTTCCCACCACTGAGCGCAAGCGGATCAGTTTTCAATGAGGACTTATACGACATATTTACAGAGATCAAACCCAATTATATATCATGGAATGCCGTTATAAAGTCAATACCAACAATGATAAGTTTGACAGCCTTCTCGTTGATCCACGTGCCAATCAACATTCCAGCCTTCGCAATTTCAACAAATACAGAGCCTGACATGAATGTCGAACTAATAGCCCATGGCTGGTCGAACTTCATATCAGGTATATGCGGTGGGCTTCAAAACTACATGACTTATTCAAACAGTGTCATATATTACAAATCAAAGGGTAACGGGAAAGGCTCCTCTCTCTCCATTGTCGTGGCCACTATTTTCATCTTTATATATGGTCCTTCAATCGCTTCATACGTACCCAGATGTATGGCTGGAACATTACTGCTTCATGTCGGTATAGACTTGGTGATTGAGGGTGTTATCGAATCTTACGAAGATTATGATTGGCTGGAGTATTCAGGTATCTTGCTCATTTGCTGTACAATGGTCATAGGAGGAATGGATGCTGCGCTTGTAGCTGGAATAATTGCCGCATTATCAACTTTCCTCGTGCAATCAATGGTATATCAAGATCCCATTCGTGGAGTTGTTAACGGAGCAAGATTACGATCGTCTGCATGGAATAGAAGTGAAGAGACACAAAAGATTCTAAACAGTGAAACAGGAAGGAAGCGCATTTTGGTTGTTCAGTTGCAAGGGCATATCTTCTTTGGTAACAGTGTTAAGCTGACAGATGATATCAAACAAATGTTTACAGATAAGAGAACAGCCGGGGATGAGCCATCTGTTGGTAAGTTTTCTACTTCAGTATGTTGCATGATATATGATTCTTTAACTAAAACATTCTCTCGTCATTCTTTAGTCATAATCGACTTCACAAATGTGAGTGGCATGGATAGCAGCGCCTCTCAGTCGATTGCAAAGTTGAAATCATTTGTGTTGAAGAACTTCAATGTTGAGATAATATTATTCGTCACTGGCCACGAAGATGGCTTTTTGTGCACATATGACCTCTCAAGCAAAGTTGCAGACGAGAATAACAGGAAATCTATCCACGTTGTTGAACATAATAGTCAGCAAGAGCCAAAATACCATCATCATGACCATCGTCTTTCATTGGCAGCTGGAGCTCTACAAACTTATATTGAGAATGAGTCAAAGAGTAGCCTTATTGCTGAGATACCAGACTCGCGGGAGTATCAACACTACCAGCTGTCTCAAGCGAGAAGGCCTTAATAGATGTGTAGGGTATAGAAGTATATCGGACGCGTTTGATTGTGGATGTAGGAGGAGAGGATTGTAGTTTAGCAAGCATATAAACGTCTATTGTTATCACTCTACAGGAAAGTAGATAATTCAAACATATCCTCAAGGATCCACAGACGTGAAATAAAATATGAACTGTGTAATAACAGTTTTTGCCGTGAGCACTTTCTCTTTCGCCTGAACTTGAGTGGCACTTACAGATATATCTGTTGTTCCCAACTTAAATACCAGTGCGCCATCTGCAAGGACAAGTGGGTAGAATAAACTATCGACTCGTATTTCCCGTATTCAATCTAATTCATTCCTCCTTCTTGTCCTTAGAACAAAAATATTCCAAAAGTTTGCTCTTTTCTTCTACCTTGGCCTCTAATTCACCAACCTTGGCTTTCATTTCCCCAAATTCAAGACTCATTTTGCTCATCTGTTCTACAATAGTCTCCAACTTCCTATCGGTAGAATATTCCAACTGTGTCAACTGTGACTGTGATACAATATTAGTACTCGATACACCACCACCACTCTCTGATCCAGTAGGTTTCCCAGGTGAAAATGGCATGTTGTTTAAAAAGTTATCAAATTCTTGACGTTTCTCTGGCAAGTATGGTTGGTGATTTGCTGAATGGGTCGTTGCCGTTCCAGAACTGACCAAATTCCCCATAGTGCCTACCTTATTATTATCCGGTAATAGTTTACCTGCGGCTGCAGCCATATCAATATCATCAACTGATGTAGGTGACTTTCTTTGGTGATGTTGTACCATCTCAGACTGCAATTGCATACCACCCATACCATTATCCTCATCAGGGGGAAGCGAGATGGAAAGTTCGGTGCCGGCGGTAAAATTGTTAGATGCGGCGGTGGTGTTACTGACTACGGAGGGTACGGGATGAAAGAGGTGTGATGAGAGGTGCATCCCAGTTGTTGGTGCACTGAATTTGTTATCCCTGTGTTGGACCTTCTTAGATTGCAAACCACCCGTATCCATACCCCCGCCGGTAGCGAGTGAGTTGAAATTATTGTTATTGGTAAAATTAGATGCGGCGGCAGTGTTGTTACTGACTACGGATACGGGAGGGCTGAGGCTCGTGCTACCATCAGTAAGGTGCACCTTATCATCATTATGGTGCACCTTCTGCTTCTTTGTGGATGGTCTTTTATTATTATTGATCCAAGTTGTGATGATTTGGTTCTGGACTTTTTCATCTGTTACCTCAACGCCATTACTGAATATCTTGTTACCGCCATTAGTAGCATAGAACGCCCTCCTAAACTCTTTTGCAAGATGTGTAGGACCTGTGATTTCTTCTGTCTCCAATAGAGGTACTAGACGAAGTCTGAAAAACACTCGGGTGTTTTCATCAGACTTTTCCTTGTGTAGAGAAATGGCATTTCCTCCCGTCCACGATGTGATGATTTCTGATATGGTGGTATTGTTCATGTTGTTCATATTATACTTATATCATACATAAACCTTTGCGCCGCATTTATTTGCTGTCATTGCCTCATATTTTTTTGGTATCCTATGGTATCCCAGATATCAATTTTCATCAAATAACATCAAATATCATCAAAATCTATCAACTTTTATCATCAAATATCATGAAATATCAACTAATGTTAACCGCTGCCGCCTGTAGCGGCAGTGTGTACTTCACTTTTTCATCATTGCAATATCCACTACATCATATAACACCACTATACAATCAACACAACATAATTATATATCAACACATCAACTTTGCATCATGGTCAACCCAAGTGTAAATCAAGCACCACAAGAACTCTTGGACTATGTTGCTGGTATAATACAACAAAATGGCGGTCCTGATCGACAACTCAGTGAGCGTTGTTTTGGTGGTGCAGCAGGATGGACACGATTTCATCAAACAATCCGTGATATGTTAGGTGGCAATTCGATTGCTTATCCTGTAGCCTGGGACAATAATCCTAGGGACCCATCGTTGTATAGGTTTCGGAAAAAACTTGTACTTAGAGTCAAGGATGATCTTCGTGGTCGTACACAGGAAAGTCCTCGTTAGTATTGTTTTGTCATGAACATTCATTTGGTTGCCTTTACAAATAACATGTACTAACATATGCTACTATCATCTCTCTAAACTGTAAAACGTTCATCTACAGGCTATTGCACAAGCTCATAGGCAAAGAGAACAAGCCAACCGTGATAGAGCAAGGCAAGTGGGCCGACTCCTCCACGAGCATTATCTCTCAGGCCTCGCTATTATGACATTCACTCCCCTATTTGCTGCAGCACTTCTCCGAGGATTCATCATGCAGCCAAATCCAATCATGATGATCATTCGTATTGGTTTGCAACACCTCAACCCCGGTGGCCTCATCCGTCTCGGCGTCCCATCTTTATCACAAGTAGTCATCACAGAGATTACCACCCTCTATCACATGATCACCAACTTGAACATCAATGCATTCTACACAAATGTTCCATTCCTCAACCCATATGGACAATTGCAACGTGCCATTGAAGGCTTCTCTTTATGGGGGAGACCAACTTCCAACATCGGGCATTCACGAACTTCTCAGATGTATCAAGACCGGGAAGCTCGAGGAAGCACATCACCTCGTTCCATGACGGCAGGCCATGTGGTGAATCAACTCTCGGGCATGATTATCCCTGGTGTTGTTGTTACATCTCAATATGTAGCTCGTTGTATGGAGAATTTATTTCAAGGGGTCATTCTGGGTGGACTAGAGAGAGGAACTGATGTGGAAATGAATGTCCCTAATGGTGTTGTTCTTTCATCGGCTCTTTCCAACTTGTGTTTTGGAGGTTTAGGTAATGATGCGGCTGATGGTGATGCTTACTTTGTAGGACTTGCTGTTGCAGTTGGTATCAATGGCAATGAAGACTACGAAGCGCGTCTAAGTGGGCTGGTATGTTTTGTTCTCCACAGTATGTTTTGTTTATTATTATCTATCATCACATTACTAACTCACAGCACGTCCTCTACCCTCTTTAGCACCCCATTACAGAACTCACAACACGTCATCTTCCTGAACAAGCTCCTCCTCGTTCCCTTGACGTACAGGCTTCTCATCATGTATTCTCGGGACAGGAGACAACTCAAGCTATTCGTCAACTTCAGCCTGCCATTCCTGAAGTTCCTGCTGACATGGCAGAATCTGTCATGTCCTATGACGAGAATGAGTCTGTTCCTATGGGAGGGATCGTCTACGGTGATGATCGTGTGCCGACTGCCGCACAGGCACCAGTGGCACCTCAGGCCGTGGCACCTCAGGCCGCTGCCGTTCATGTTGCCGCTGCCGCTGCGCAAGCTGCACCTGTGGAGGCTGCTCCTCAAGCCGCTGTGGTCCAACAAGCTCATGTGGCACCCCCTGCACAGCAGCCTCGTCGACGTGGTGATATTCGGAACTTCTTTGGTGGTGTTTAGTTACATGGCTGGAGGTGTTCAAGGAGATGATTGATAAGGATGGTTTAGTGTAGTGAAGTAACTTTCCTTAGATGTATATGTTATATCAAGACCACTATAATGACTAATAGGTTGCTTTTGAACATAGAGGTGAGAATTCTATTGAGCACATAACCCGGTCTGTCCAACCTAACCGTCACAGGCATCAATTCTTAACACTCAGCTACCCATTGACTAATAGAAAATGTAGCATTATCTCTACTGCTTCATATCCACATTGTAGAGTGTTGTTGCATAGATTGCCTTCAGCGCCATTGAATGCTTTAGATTTGTGAGACTCTCGATGATGCTCTCATCTTTGCTGAAGACGTTTTGATCGCTCTCTCCGATCCATCACTGCTTAAAACAGACTCAAACGAGAGATTTCCGATCATGCGCAGTTCAAGTAGTAATATTAATGAGGTGAAGGCTATACTTGAAACTTTATGCCCTAGTGCATCCTCAACTGACATCGATATGTTGTTTGACCTTCTGTCAATCGAAGAGTATAACTCCGGAGATGTAATATGGAAGCAAGGTGATGAAAGTACAAGCATGAAGATAATCGTAGATGGTAAGCTCATGTCAATGTTAGATGATGAGATAGGTGCCACAAGTGAAAGTATATGCCCAGGCTCAACTATCGGAGAATTGGGCCTTGTAAATGGTATTCATCGCCTGACAACAGTTCGTGTCGTTAGTGAACATGCCACACTTTATAGTCTCACTAAGGAGAAATGGGAGATCTTAACTGAACATCATCCAAAGGTTGCGAGGCATATAGATTTGCTTTTGATAAGATATCTCAGTCATAGAGTTCAGCATGTATCAAACGGGAACATATGCGGCGGGCGGTCTCTTCCTGTGTGATGATACTAGATACTCTTAAACTAAACTGAAGATTCCTCACCTCGACAACCTAGTATCCTAGGGGGAATCTCACTGCATATCTTCATAAAAACTACTTATTTATCACCTCTTCTTAGATTCTGCAGGAAGTTAAAGTAACACCAATTAGGAGTATCAAACTTCATATCAAACCAGTAGTTGATCCCAACAGTTTCACATGTCTGAGTAACACGATGATACCACAGTGATGGAATGTAAAGCATCTGTCCTTCATTAACGAGTACTTTAATTGGATGTGCTTTTGATAGTAGGGGAAACTCTGATCTGCTTCTTTCATCTCCTTCCAACTTCTTAATATCGGGTTCTATCCATTTTGTTGTGTCTGGTTCTCTATCTACTTGATCTTCTTCATCACTAGAGTTGTCGGCCACTACAGCCCAAGATGAACTTTCACTATCTTTGTTTATAGGAAGAAAAGTACCAGTTGCAAACTCACTCTCATGGAGAAAGATAACATCTGCTGGTGGACATAATATAAACTCCTTTTGACCAGAACACACGTAGAATAAATTCTCATAATGATCTTTATGCATTGAAGATACCGACCGTTCATTTCCAATCCATAAGTTGATTGCGTCAGGATCTCCTGTATTAAACGCTTCTTGAGCAAACTGTATTGTTGGAGGAAATGACCTTGATAATGTTGGTAACTCGGTGCGTAGACAATCATTTTGTCTAGAATAGTATACTACTGGCGGCTCATCAAAACTCTCTTGATCTAAATGTTCTGTTGTTTGATGATCTTCATTATGACAGAGTGGATATTGTTTGAGGTCAGCTGTAGTTGACGAATCAACGGTATCTTTATCCTCTTCTTTCTTCGTGTACCCACAACTTCTAAGCATATCCCGAAACTGTCTAATCTCAATGCTCTGTTCATAAGGTTTCACAAACAGGCGATGTTGTTGTTGTGTGTTCTCCGTATGATGTTCACTATTAGATTCTTCTTTTACGACACTTCTGATACAATCTCCGTGTCCATCGGGGGTGACATCTACCGTAATCTTTGTATCCTCTCCGACTATATCTATGACATCATCTAGTGTCATCGTCAATGGAGTATCATGATTTGATGGGATAGCATTATTAATCAAACATGGTATGTTAGGATGAACATAGTCTCTAAGAAAAGTGATGGAATCTGGCGGATGTTCTAACACTGCAATAGGACGACACCAGAGTCCTCCGACGTCATCTGAAAACGCTGCAAGTGTATCATCATCTGCGTAGAGTGTTGATGCTGACATAATTCATACCAAAGATCATAATTATCAAATTATAATCTACAAATTATGTATTACTTGCTGAAGTAAGAGAATTAGCTGAGCGCGTGAGTAAAAGTATGTACATAAACATAAAACAGCAACAGTGAGTATAAAATAACATCTTGAGGTGTGGCGGTAATCTCAATCCAAGACTTCATAGTACCATCCATTCATGAAATTAAGCACCACAACCCCAATCTCACATCATGAGAATCAGAGCAAGAGTATTGCAAATCAATCTTTCAGTCACTGGGCAATCAAGAATTTTTGAGCACATGATGTGCATATCTTTTCACCAAAATTATATAAAGCTCGTATTACATTTTAACACTGTCCATTCGCCTCACCTACATACTCACCATTATATATCAACCACAACCTTTATCCTAGAGAGTACCCTATTGTCTCTAGAGAGAGAGAGGGTTGAATTGTTTATTTTGTAACTGGGAGTCTTCGTATTAAATGGGAAGAAGTCGAGAGTGTAAGTGTAAGAATATTATCGATCATGAATATGGTTATTTAGAAAGTACTAAAATTTACTAAAGCTAAATTTTACTAAAGATAAGTTTTTAGTCATATTTACCACTACCAAGACTTAAAACTTTTAGATACATGCATCCTACCTTTCCACAACATATGTATCATTTTAGTTGTATAGGTGTGGTTGATTGGTTTGTTATTTGTGCATGTAGTCTTGGTACTGATTCTGTATGCATACTCTTTGTTATTTTATTGTTTAATCATATCTTATTCATTGAATTGCCTCTTCACATAGGGTTTATGGGAAGAAAGTTTGACACGATATTCATGGGAGGTGAGTTTATACACGATTGACCACAACATTATCTGCTCTTCTCGTGTATTAATTACAATTTGTGTTTCTGAAAAGTACCAACCATACTTTCTTTGTACCCTTCTCTCATTAATGGTAACATTTAATATACATTTACAAATTGCACTGTTCCCTTATCTCGGTCGTAACATTAGGGTCAAGGGGAGGGGGAATGATAATGAGATTAGTTTGGACACGCCGCTAAACTTTTTGTTTGTATCAAAGAAAGATCCTGCCGATGTGATGTTTGAGTAATATATATGTGATCTTTTCTCTCTGATTTGCGTGTATATCGCCTAACGAGAATCGTAACATTAGGGTCTAATGGGGGAGAGGAGATGAGATTAGTTTAGGCACGCCTCAAACTTTTGTATGTATATATATATATATATATATATATATATATATATATATTTTTGT
>Ga0214480_101053_pt1 | contig 12686 bp, 9 predicted proteins | sample M1_20Mar14CPVII9_3_FD_165042 | JGI IMG/M metagenome (GOLD analysis project Ga0214480, IMG submission 165042) | Marine eukaryotic communities from Monterey Bay, California, United States - M1_20Mar14CPVII9sort6BwellE17 | ecosystem: Environmental > Aquatic > Marine > Unclassified | place: USA... | reverse complement strand
TACATTCACTGTTCCAAGCAGTGCGAGGACGTTGCAAAGGAGGAGTTTGGGTTCAAGGTTAGTGCAACAAAGCCCAAGCTACCACCCAAGATGGATGTTGCATATGCCTTTGGTAAGGATGCGATGGGTGTGAAGGAGTTGGCACAGATGTACAAGGAGAAGGCTCAAGGTTTATGGGCCGGCGGTAAGAAGAAATCACCACCTCGTGCTCCAGGAACTACGAGAATCTCTCCACGAAAGGCAATGAAGGGGAGTGGTGCAGGTGTCGTTGACTTGACTGTCTCACCTGCAGAATCAGCTGCTCAAGGATCTAAGACTGGATACATTTAAGTAGTTTGTACAGAGATAGAGATGGGGCGAGGGGAAGTTGTTGTGACGGGGGAAGTTGTATAATGTATATGATTCGGGGAGACGAAAGTTGTGGGGAAAGTTCTTAATATGAAGTCGGGGTAGGGGTTAAGCAATTTACTGAGAAGAAAGGAAGTTTGTATATTGGTTTGGATTTGGAAGTTAGAGAGAAGCTTTAGAACAAGAGCTTCAGAAAGAAGAGAATTTTGATAGGATCTGAAAAAGTTTATGTTAAGACTTGATTTACTAGAACAGACTTTGTTTATGCATAGTATTATTGAATAAGCTGTCATATCAATTCTAAACCACACTTAGTGGAACATGAGCTCAACAAGCTTGCTTGCCATCCAAGTGAGAAGGCAAAAGTTGCCCACAATGGCAAAAGTAGAGAGACAAAGGATACCACTTATGGTATCCTAACATGCTAATTGACTAGATATTGAAGATTATATTGATACCATATACATAGGTACCATTTCTATAATGGCTGATCCTTTTGCTTGCTTTGGTGGTGACGATTCCGATTCAGATAGCTCCTCTGCTGATGAAGGCAATACCAACAATAATAGTCAAAATGAAGATGACAAAAACATTGACCGAGCTCGTCAGTTGATGGATACATACAACAACAATAAAAGTACAACAAAGAATGATAATGATTCATCCATCACTGCATCACCAACAACATTTCAATTCCACTCTTCATATGAAGATAAAAAAGCACGAACATCATTATTACCTTGGCCAAATCACAACCCGTTATACTTAGGACCTATGGCTTTATCAAAGTGTAAAGAAGGAGGTGGTAGAGGTTATATTGCTACACAAGATTTACCTCCAGGAACATGCGTATTAATAGAACAACCAATAGTCAAGGGCTGGAGTGAAGTACAGATGGGAAAGAAGCTTGGATTAGAATCTATCCAATACATCTTTGAGAGAGATGATGCAAAGTTAGTTATACAATGTATGGAAGAATTACATCCGAGAAGAGAAGAGGTATTAGAGATATATAAAGAAGGTGTAGATGCAGCAACATCAACAGATGTAGATTCTTTGGATAGAACACAGATTATAGACATGATATCCAACATGAACAGTGACACATCTTATGTTCAACAAGTGAAATCACTTGTTGAGTATGCAAAAGATCACAATATAACCAACTCTGATGGCTCTCACATTGAAGATATAGACATTAATCGTCTACTATTGACATTGAGATACAATGGTTTTGATTCTGGATTGTATCTACACTTCTCTATGGTTAACCATAATGAAGATCCAAACCTCATCAAGTTTAGGCCAAGTACTAATCAACACGAGGATGGATTATACTACTCTGAAGCTAGAACAACACGACATGTTCGTAAAGGAGAAGCATTAACACTACACTATTTAGAAAACCCACGAGAAGTATCGCATGCAACGAGAAGACTCATACTCTGGGATCAACATAGATTTGATATTGGCGATGAGTCTGCATACAAGCAGTTTCTTGATAATGGTCTTTATAGTGATAACGAGCGAGGTAATCATATATACGAATCAGAGCTGATAAAAGGAAAGTTTCCTCAATCTACAAAAGATGGTGCTGCTGACAATGGAGAAGGGAATGTCGAAAGAGACAATGTCGCCACTACGGATAATATTGAAAAGTCTTTAGATGACTTGGAAGAGATGTTAGTTGAGATTCAAGCAATAACTCAGTTGCAATCCAATGGAAAGAATGCAGACGATACTACTTTTGATAGAGCAGCAGCATTAGAATTGACCATTGGCGAGCTCATCTTTGCATCTACATCCACACTTGGTAATGCAAACCACATATTACTTTCTCGATGTTGGCGTCTACACATTGATATTATCGAGGTCATCTTATCACATTATACATCAAAACTTACTGAGAAGCAATCCGTGGACTTGATGGCTCGGTTCATATTGTCTGTCAAGCCTCTATTAGAGTCCCAGCGGTCCAGGTTAGGTAATGATCATCCCGATGTAGCCAGGACGTATCAAGATTATTCAATGGCACTCCAGGTTTTATTATCCCATCCAAAGAAACTATTGGCATTGAATATTAACGGTCTAAGTTCATTAGATCAATGCTCAAAGATGGAACATCATTCTCGCAAAGAGAAGGAAAGGATAGATGCAATGTACCCTAAGGACGTTGATATCATACTTGATAGTGTTAAGAGGAAGTAACAACAAGATAATACAGTTACAAAACACAAATATTGGGTTATATTTACAATTACTATTACGCACGGCTGCCTCGAGAAGTTGACAGAACATCTTCAAGCAATATCAAGCCCAACACCGCACAGGATTGTTGGGCTGTCATTCTGCTTGAGGATATCTTTCTCTTTCCATGCTATTTTTACCGCACAATCGTGACAATATCAAACTCAATGAGATTGGAAGATGGCCAAGATTCAACTAAATCAACATGTGAGTTGTCATTCTGTCTTCCGCTTGTGGATATTCGACAGCGCGTGATGATGAGATGGAAGGGATTTCCTCCATTTCCCAACTTGTACTTATGCCTTCAGTTTACCATTATACAAAATATCGAACCTCGTTGCGTGCAGCCTGAATTCACGCACAAGTTGTTCAGCAATAGACTTCTTTACAACTTGTACGGGCTTATGTCAGGCTTGTCCAGTCTCACAGGCACCTTGGTCACTCACATCAGAACAAGTCGCCGAAAGAAAAGCTTGTTCATTACTACCCTGCTGAGAGAGCTCCCCCAGCTCTTTAAATCCTATATCGAGAATTCGTTCATGGTCTTTAACATGGTTTGCAAAAGGAGAAAATTCTCCTTCATTGGGTCTTCCGAAACCAGATGTCTTCATCAAGGATTCTTCGTGTTGGAAGTGCTGAACTAAAATCCCCATACAATGGGTGAGTGTGGCTACACTAGGCTTAAGGATAAGAGCATCCAAAGCTTCTTCACACTCCTCATGTTCATGATCCATACTTTCAATACCAACCGAGGGCAACTTCCAGTCATTCATAAGATTCCCCTCGTCACCTTGAGCTGTTTCTTCGGAACCATTTTGATGATAATTTGGTTGGATTTCAAACTTGTCTTGAAGTAGCTTCTCAACATAATCAAAGGCATCATCTCCATAATCAAGATACGCCTTTGTCTTTCGACTGACAAAATATCCATCTTTATCCGAAATGATGAAGCCAGAACAACCAAGTTGACCAAATCTGTATCAAGAGGGATAATAATAGAGGGTGAGGCATGGATGAGGTACACAATTAATAAAATAGGTGGAGATCGTGTAGAAGAAAGTATTGCAACCATATAACTTACCCCACTGGCATATATCCTCGACTTGGTATATAACAATTTACAACACCCGTCAAATCAAACCACTTGCCGAATTGTATTGCAACGCTAGATGAATCAACACATACCATTAGAAATTGAACTTGCCCACTATATTTTGCCGCCCATTTGCCCATTTGTACAGCGCAACTATCAAAGATAATAAGAACAATATTATATTAATACACATGGACACAATTCTATACGAAAAGGTATAGATACTCACGGGCGGCATCCACCTCATCCTCCATCATAAAAATGCATGATAGTGGGTAACTTCTTTTGTGTCAAAAGTTTGGTGGATGACGTGAGTGTTTTAGAGACACTCACTCCATCTATTAAATGGACATAAAAGTCGCCTACTAGCTCCGGCATGGTTATACTTCTTCTACTTCAGTATGCTCTATCAAATCAAAAGAAGGAATGATACGTCGATTTTACTCTGTGATCTGTGGCGCTAACCACTTCTCCTGCTATCAAAGAGAGTCGACGGTATAGGAGAATTGAGGAGAATTGGTATTGGCTATTGGCAGTGGCGTGGCCGGCCACTCTGAGGATACCATTTGCTAAACTCAGGGGTATCCTATGTTGAAGAAATAATGCCCGACGACCATTGCAAATGCATGGTACAACAGGTACAACCAAACAATATCGACCAATGGGCAAACAACCAATGGCCGCCTACCAACAAAGGCAGGGGTGTAGCGATGAGTCTGCTCCTATATGTGGTAGTAAATGTTGCAATACACCTACCAAAGAGAAGTTTGATAATTCGATATCTCCTCCTACTCAAAACAATGATGATGACGACATACATGAACTGCTAATAATTGGGGCTGGGCCTCATGCTCATGCACTAATGTTACGTCTACTATCACATGAGCCTGATTTCCTTTCTGAGAAGGAGAGACATAAGATGGCCGAGTATAAAGAACGTATGCGTCCACCAAGAGATGTTAATAATTATTTAAGAAAGCTGTGTCGAGGCCCAAAGGCTACACTAAAACCACCAAGGAAGAAACGAGGTAAAGGATTACCTATATCGCCACCACCACTAACATTGGAAGAGATTAATAAATCCGTGTTAGTTGTGGATAGCTATGGTAGTTGGATGGAGGGATGGAAGAATAATTTCAAAGCGCTTAAAATACCCCAGCTCCGATCGCTCATGTCGGCACATAATGACCCGGTAAGTCCGCGTTAGTATTGTTTTATCATATAAATTCGTGTGTTCAATATGAAGAGTCGACAAGTGACTACTTCATTTGACCTTCGGTCTCGACGACTTGACTGCTTTATTTGACCTTGGTTTGCCTTTATTTGATTGCCTTTCCAAACTACATGTACTAACAGAAGTTACTATCATCTCTCTTCATCATAAACTGTGATAACACGCATCTTCCAGTATGATCATCGAGCATTAGAGTATTATGCTGAGATGAAAAAGCGAGGAAATGAATTGATAACATTACCAAATCTCAAGCAAAAAGATCCGGCTTTCAAAGGTCCTTATCAGGTGCCTTCTACAGCCATCTTTAATGAGTTCCACGATTTATTATCCTCGGCTTATGGTATTGGGAATGCCGTCACGAAAGGTACAGTCTTATCAATCACCCCCCGTCAACTGGATGATGATGACGAGGCAATGTTTGAGGTTGTAATGCAAACCCCGACAAACGATAGAAGAATAGTAAAGACTAAAAGGGTTGTGTGTGCCTTGGGGCCACTGTTTCGTCCCTTGGAAATGCCCTGGATGTCTGATCTTCCTCCTATGGCTACTAGAAGAATACTGCATTCTCACCAAATCTGCCCCTTCATTAATCATCTCGAAGAGCAAAAGAAGAGTTGCAACATTGGGAAGGTATTGATTGTTGGAGGAGGTATAACCAGTGCCCAGCTGTCACTGCTAGCATCAAAGTCGAAGTGGTGCAAGGGAGTGATCTTTATTCAAAGATCAAGCATGAAACCTCGACACTTTGATATTAAGAACGAGTGGATGGGCCCTAAGCGAGGTAAGATGTTGGAAGAGTTCTGGGCATGTTTAGATATGAACGAACGAGCCAAAAAACTTAAAGATGCCCGAGGTGGAGGCACCATACCTCCTGAGATTATAGAAGAGCTTCTTGCTAGTCAAGGTCCAAAGCTCGAAGTTAAGACAGAGGTAGAGATTGAAGAAGTGGAATGGGAAGGCAATAATATCAAAGCTCGTCTTACGGACGGTAGTGAACACAAACCAGCTATGATCTGGTTATCAACAGGAGCACAGAATAATATTGATCATTATTCTGTGTTATCAAAGCTACGCGAGGTATTACCTGTTAATGTGGTAAATGGGTTGCCAGTGTTGGATAATGACTTGTCTTGGAAAAGCCCAGAAGATGAAATCAGTGATGAACCGAGGTGGAAACAGACTGCCCGAAAGAGACTAAACTGCTGTGGAGCTTTAAGTGGCTTACAGTGTGGTCCAGACTCGTTGAATCTGATTGGAGCGAGGCAAGGTGCTGTTCGAGTGGCCCAGAGCATTAGACACGACTTTGAAGTTGAAAGATTAAGAAAGCTCGATGATGCTACTGATGAAGAAAGTTTTTGTGATAGCTGCTGCTAATGGATTCATCTTAAGGCTCTAATGTGTACAGATTGTAAAGGCAATTGTATTCGTGTAGAGAAAACATTCTCTTAGTCCTTTATTATGTACAATCACAACACCACATAAAGATTAGTCGTCAATCCTTCAAGAATTCAACTTCCTTTCTTAAACTCATCTATTCTGACAATCCCATTACCATCAGCTGCTGGGATGATATGGGTAAACAATTGTCTATCTGTAGATGAGAGTATACCCATCCATGTCCCATCCTCTTCTAAACTACCTTCTATCGGGGTTTCTCCTTCTTCGTAATCTATTCCAACATCAAGCCACCACGGTCTCAAACCTGTTGACCAGTGTACAACAGCTCTACTCCACAAATCATGCAAACTTATGATGAACTCAAGTGATCTTTCATCTGAGCTGACACCCCATTGTGCCGTTTCTCCATATATGTCACATCTGAACAAGCGTGAGTCTTCTTCTTTTAATGAATGTATGACAAGAGATGAATCTAGTGTAGATTCAAGACCTCCTCCTAACAAATCACCAAGCAAGGCCATCCGGATCATATTGTAAGCATGTGACTGCAGGGAATCATTTGGCGGCGGACGTGTATATGTATCGACACACGACGAGCCTCTTTGTGCAGGGTCACACGTTTGCTCTTTCAATGCCAACACCATTGCAGTACTGGTACTGCTAGCTGGCGTCGAAAATCCTCTTCTACTATTGGCCAGAGGACCATCTTCCATCTTCTTCAGTAATTCTGGCAGATTTTCAACATAAACAGATGGGTCAGTATATGCGGCATATCGAACCGAGTATCCAAAGAATCGACCAGGCGATATCTTCGGTAAGTATTCTAGTGAAAACGATCCATCAAATGCGTGCACCCACGACGGTGAATTCGAAGACGATGGGGTTGCCACCGGCAACACTGTCCAAAATCCATGGCGCAACAATGGTGGCAACTTATTGTTTCCACTACTGCCATCACTAGTCTCTTCCTCTACATACTCTTCTCCTTCTGATTTCAACCGTTTTACTAACGGACTTTTATCAGAAACAAAGGCAATGTTACACCGAGCTTGTGTCCTTGCCCCAACATCATCAGGCAGGCCAGCACCAACATACGGCATCGACTCTGAAGATACTGATGAAGCGGTAGCACTGGGGATTTGTTCGACACTATCGCCCAACAGTATAGTATATAAAACTGCATCGCATCCCGTTGTTATCATTCGGGATAATACCGATACATCATCCCAAACTGAGGGAGTACATCGTTCAGATCGTCGACATTCAGAAGCACACGGAAAGACTGGTGCACCACGGAGACAATCACGATCCAACAATGAGCATTCACCATTACTCTCTTCATCTTCAGCGGTACGTCTACTTATTGCCAATGATTCTGTAATCTTTCCTTCAACACTACGCATGTCAACTGATTGTTCAATAGTTGGATCACGTCCATACGGAAGTGTTCGATCACGATGCCAAGTTAATGTATGTGCTAGTCCCTCTTCTAATGGAACTTGTGCCCTAAAGCCTAATAATGATTCAGAACGGGATATAGATGCAACTGATCTAGACGCTTGGCGTTGTTCATTTGTCGGCTTTGCCTTGGAAGCTTGCCTGTGGTTGGGAAAATGTTTCGACATTTTGTCTTTCAATTCCTTTAGTGTATGTCCCTCTCCAGACCCAACATTGAATACTACCGGAGGAGGATTGCCAACTCCCGGTGGACGGTATTGCATTGCACTTAATATAGCATCAACTGCATCGTCAATATATATGTAATCATTGACATCCTCCTCAAATTGTTCTTGTTGTTGATCAGCACTATCTTCATCCTCTTGACTGTCTGATGAGGAGATACGCTCGGCTAAATCAAACACATCCGTACCAGGCGAATTCCACGGACCGTACACATTGAAGAAACGTAATCCCACACTATATATGCCATGCGTGGAGTGATATGCTGATGCTAATACCTCATCAATTAATTTGGCAGTGCCATGCAAAGATGATGGTGTGGTTATTGGTCTGTCTTCCTGAAATGGTGGTGGATTTGGCTGTTGTGGTGTTGTAACAGAAGAGTCTTTGGAAGATGCTGCTGATGTAGAGAAACGGTCATATACCTCGTGTGATGAGGCATAAACAAAGTGAGGCAATCGTACCTCATCAGTACTGCTACCATTTGACGCTGTTGATCGTTCAATCATTAGACGAAACTCTTCTAACAAACCTTCCATCCTACCAGTTTTGACAGAGTCTTTATTTCGGGGTATAGCTTGATTTTGACCACTGACCGGATCATCTGAAGTTGATTATATTGAAGAAAGAGCAAAGTCAAGCGAACGAAGGTAATGTGAGATGTTAATGAGAAATTGGAAGCGAAATAAACCACACAACAAAAGAGCTTCATATCCCCACAAACAGAAACAGCAGAAATACAACACAAACAAAACTAACCTGCTAAATGCACAACATGTGTAATATCAGGATGACTCATAAATATACCCTCCAATAATGGTACTTCACCAAAATCGAAAAATTCCGGTATAGACGGTCGCATGTCTGCTCTATAAAATCGTATCGATTCTGCTGCACTTGCCCTTCTATCTTCTTTATTACTACTACCAGATCTATTGTCATTACTATCAATATCATAATCATCATCCATATAATAATAATCAGAGGCAGTTAGTTCATGAAATATACGAAAGGCACGCTGTCTCTTAAATTCAAATGTTGATAACTCCTCTTCACTTAATTTTTCATATATAGCCTTCCGTCTACCTTTATCTTCATCATTCTTTGGTGTGGGTATAAACATACGTTCACTATCACTATCAATACCTAAGGTATCAACTAATAATAATTTGTTAACATTATATATACGTTTTAATGATAATGCTAATTCAGAACCGATGAAACCCGCGGCTCCGGTTATTAGCACTACTGATTGAGAATTTAATGCTGCTGGTAATACTTGAGATGTTGGTATTGTTCGTGAGGTATGTGTGGATGATTGTTGATGAGAGGAGGCATGTTGTTGTTCATTTGCAACAACTTCGTTTATAATAACATCATCATTTTCGATATCTTGTGCAGCGACGACCACTGAATCTAATATCAAGCCGATTGATACGATTAATGCACAACATATTGTCAATATATTGAGCTTATTTATCAATATATTCCTCATCTTCTCTATATCTGGGCTAGGCCGCCTTTGCAGCCAAAACAAACAACAAACAATCGAAATGGAGTTGCCAAAAGCGGTATCCTTCAAAAGTTAAAACGATTTAATCTCTACCTAATCGATATCGAAATTACCGGATAGGATAGGTATCAAGTCCTTAATCCTACCGTGATATATTATATACTTATTGCAATTAGAGGGTATTTGTTTATTCTGATTAGGCGTGGTGGTATATATCATATTAGTTATAGAAAGAGAATCACACAACTACATACCGCTAACAAAAAAAAACAACACAGTTTGTTTATCGTACTTTTAAAACCTATTATATTATTAGGCAACCTCTTCACAACTTCCTTGCAAAACAACAGTTTGTTATACTTTTATCTATCTACCTCATCGAGAGATTATCACAAGCATCAAAACAAACAAACAAATACAATGGTTTCAGACAATACCAAAATAGGAACTGGTCTAATGTTTCTTGGATTTACATTCCTCTTTCTGGGTGTATTATTCCTCTTCGATTCAACACTATTAGCATTGGGAGATATACTATTTTTAGTTGGATTAACATTAACCATCGGTGCTTCACGTACATTACGGTTCTTCAGTCGTAAAGATCGTATTCGGGGTATAATAGCATTCTTTGGTGGAGTTATGTTAGTACTGTTTAGATGGCCTATTATTGGTATGATATTACAAGTTTATGGGCTGATATAGTAAGTCAAAATGTACATTATGTAGATGTTTTTGATTGTGGATAGTTGTTAGAGTTTATTTGATCTTTGATTCTCACACTATTCCTACACTTCAATTTTGCAGTCTATTTGGACAATTCTTCCCAATAGCAGCAGCAAGTTTGAAGGATGTTCCAGTAATTGGGAGTGTGTTTAGACAACCCAGTGTTGAACAATTCTTCTCCAGCTTTGGTGGAGGTGGCAGTAGTAGTAGACGTGCTCCAGTGTAGGCAGCAAGAGTGAAACAGTTATATGTATGAGAATCGGTGGAGGAATGTGGAGTGTATTGTGAAAAACAGCAGTGTCAAATAGTCCAAGTTTACATATTATATTGTACATTTCATTTACTACAAGTCCAGCAAGTTTTCAACCTTGATAGTATCCACTCTAGCAGTACCAAAACATTTGCTTGCTTGAGCAGATAATTGAGACACAGTTTCTGGCATATGATTTACAAATAAAGATGTAGAAGGTTCTTCATCATCTCTACTCTTCATTCTTCGTTTTCCGCCCAAATCAGTGATAACATCCATGTATTGCGTTAGTAGAAGTAAGTCCATTACTCCTTTTGAACAGATAACTTCATCATGACCGTCGAGTATGTTACTAGCCACATCTTTCATTCCTTTTGCTATCTCCACTCGTTCTCTTGCCACACCAATACCGTTCAAATACAATCTTTCTGCTCTAGCTTCTGCATCTTTCACAGCCTTTATTCGTACTGCTTCTGCTTTTTCTGGCATGGTCAATTTCAATCTTCGGCTTGCTTCCATCTCGTTCAATGATGCTTTGACTTGTTCATTGGGCGAAATCTTTGTTATCAAAGAATGTTCTATTACATATCCATATTGATTCATACTACCATTTAGTGATCTATGTAACTCTAATGCAATAATATCTTGCGAACTGAAGATGTCATCTAAATCAAGTTGTGGCAGAGTGGATCTTATTATATCAAGTATATGTGTTGTCAATTGTTGTGTTGGATTTGCCAAAGAGTAGAAGCTTTCATATAGATGAGTAGAATTGATTTGATATTGAATTGATATATGAACACGAAGAAAAACATGATCTTTGCTCTTTGTTTCACAGTCAACATCCAATTGACGAACTCTCATTGAGATTCTTCCTGTAAGTTACATGAACAAAGATGTAAGCAAGGGTGTTGTTTGGTAAGAGTTTCCATACTAATCCAATTCTTACCTGCTTCTCTTTCCATTGGCCACTTGAGTATATGTAATCCAGGTTGCATTATTCTGTCAAACTTTCCAAAGCGTTGCATGACTCCATACTCTGATGTACGAATACAAGTAAAGCAACAGCATAGACCACAAACGGGGGCACATATTGGATTTGCAAAACAGAGCAAATGTGCTGGTAATGTTACTATCGTTTGCCATATCTGATTAGAGGTGATTGTTTGATGTGATGGCGTACCTAGTGTTGATGATACTGAAGATGCTGTATTGAATTGTCGTGAAGAGGACGATAACTTACGAGAAGAAGACGAATATGCAGATGGTTGGTGTATTGCTGATTTGTTGTTATTATGTAGTAGATGTACTTGTGATCGCTTTTGGAGTCGACTGTTTGCATATCCTCCACTGCCCCGTCGATTTCTGGATGATAAAGCAGATGAAGACGACGACGGAGGGCTTAAACTATCCAATAATAGAGGCGTGTCCTCCATTCTATCTATTGCCACTTATTGATTGCATGCACTAATAAATGTAAGATTTTACCTAGATATTCAACTTCTCTTCTTTCACTACTTCTTATAGATATCCGCCACTACCGCGCTTTGTTCTCACTCCCTACTTATTAATGATGATATTATCCTCTATCCTTTGCCTATGTCTCTCTATAATTGAAGTACAGCAGCATAACACAATCAACTGAAGGCTTGAAGGTGCATGTGATGAGTAGCTAACTGTGCATAATAAGGCATAATACATAATAGTTTTCATGTGAAGCTAAGAGAAAACTCCTTTTGTATAATGATCACAGGACCATCATGAGAATCGTTTGCCATATCTAACTGAAGTTGTTGAATGAACCTTACCTATGTTTAGTCGGCTGAGTAGCTCACATATAAGATATCTAGGTATACCATGCACCTAATTGATATCGAATATTATGTTTATGAAACTATGTGTACTCTTCACAACCTAGACCAATGCACTACTCTGTGTATACCGTCTCTCTTGAGCATAAACTCGAGCTCCTCTGTTGCCCCCAAATGTGACTGAATCTTTTGAATTATACTCTAATAGCTGATAGTGTTATTATCGTCGTCGTACTACTCCTTGCTCATTTGTTTTTCAAAACGGCATGTTGCCTCATAAAAACTTGGATACTTCATAGTTATGCTCTGTACATCATATAGCCAAAACTGTAAGAAATAACGTATCCGACCAAAGTCAATAGTAGGTATAATTTCACTGACCAATCCAT
>Ga0214480_101052_pt1 | contig 12692 bp, 8 predicted proteins | sample M1_20Mar14CPVII9_3_FD_165042 | JGI IMG/M metagenome (GOLD analysis project Ga0214480, IMG submission 165042) | Marine eukaryotic communities from Monterey Bay, California, United States - M1_20Mar14CPVII9sort6BwellE17 | ecosystem: Environmental > Aquatic > Marine > Unclassified | place: USA... | reverse complement strand
GCATTCGTCATATAATGTAAGTAGCTCTGCTGCCAGTAGTAGTAGACATGTACAATGGGATGATGAAGAAGAGGAAGAGGAAGAAGATGATTATTGCTATGGTCAAAATGATGAACGTATCCAAGAAGAGAAACGACGTCAATTGGAAAAGATGGATCGACAACAAAGCGAGGATAGAAAGAATTGGAATACTTGTATGGAAGATGCATGGGAGGAGACATTCTATGGTGATACGAGTGCACATGATACGCATCGTCCATCATCGTCAATGGGTTCAAATGAAGTGAACAACAATTCAAAAAGTGAGACATCAGAAAATACTGATAAAGCAACACACAATACAACAACAGAAAGAGATATTCAATGGTATGATTATTGGATGCCACCGAAGCCATCTCCTTCCAAGTATCAAGTACCCCTTCCATTTGATACTGCAACCACAAACAGCAACTCAGATCCCAACTCATTGTGGTCAACATCCTTTAATATGGGATATAACCCTACATCATCTGGGACAACCGGAGGAAATAGCTCTAATGGGATAACACACTCATGGCGTGAACATGTACTTTCGGAGTCATTACGCAAGGTACTTGAGGGTTGTGATGTAGTCAAAGGTTTTAACATCTTTGTGGATGGCGGTGAAGGAAATAGTAATGGTTTTTCAAATAATACAGACCCAAGTAGTAATGGTGGTACGAATAAGCATGCTAAACAACTATCTAATATCATGGCTGGAGGAGGCTTTCATGCTGGACTGGCCACGTCACTTTTAGAGGAATTATCAGAGGAATGTAGATCTGCTGGTCGTTGGGTTGTCATGATTGACCCTATATCCTCGTCCAACATTCATGAAAAGGAAAACAACACAGAGGGAAACCAAGTACATCGATTTCGTCAACGCTTGAATGCAGGCTTGGCATTACATGGTTTGTCTACTAACGCTGGTGCTTTCTTACCAGTATCGATTGAAGGTGCATACACTGCTCTTCGTGGTACTAATAGTACACCTACATCATCCAATCGTATGCTCTTTGAAGGCAGTGCAGCTGTTGCACTTGCTTTGGAAACATCGACGCTTTTCTACCGTCTACATCACCGTCAACCTCCATCATCGTCAAGTCACAGTAGTGGACGTCGTAGTCGTATTGGAATTCAATCGGGCTTTTATCAAGGTTCAAGCGGCAATGGGTATGAAGACTGTGATAACGAGCCATATGCCTCGGCACCAGCGTTGACTTATCATGAGTTCTTGGCTTGTGCACGTCCGTCGTCAGATAGAAGACGGTCGATTCTCGAGTTGGATGCATTACTTCGTCCTATATCATTTCCATCGACTAGTGGTGGTGGTGGCAGCGACATGAGTGGGGGCGGTGGGGTAGATGTGGCATCACTACTTGCCAGTGGAGGCCAAGTATCACCTAGTATGCTAGCTTCGTTGACATCATCTGGACTTGTTGGTGGCGGCACAAATGTCATGGGAGAATTGCAAAAGCGCATCATGAGAGGAACGAGTGTAGAGCGAATGAGAATGGAACAAGAACGACAACAATATCGATCATCACGAAACAGATCATCCTCAAGACAAAGCGAGCCAGGTGATTGGATGGAAGATGTGTCTACGCTAGGCGGAGGAGGATTGTTGTCATCACTTTCTGGTAATTCTACACCATTTGGAAGAAGAGCAAATCATCATCACTTTGCACTGTCTACATCGTTACGGCCGGCGACGTCTGAGAAAGTAGGAGACACTTCGGCATTCCTCCGTCCAATGATGGAAAGTATGGGTGTAAGGTACAGGCCAGAAGTAAGCCTGGGATCTGTTGTAAGGGATTCTGTATCAGATTTGACTGAAGTTGGCTCGTATTGGCGAACAATCTTTGCAGATAGAAGATTGTCAACTGTAGCGGCAGAAAGAGAAGGTAATGTATCGACTCAAACAACGCAGCAACCACCGCAGAAGCTATCACCGAGGGATATTGCCTCACATACATCGGTACTCTCGGTGCTTGGCAACTCTACACGATCATATCCTAGGATCAACTCAATCTCTACCGGATTTATCGACTCGTTACACTCTCGAAGTAACAGGGGATACTTGTCTCGAGATGTAATGTCTGGTATCATGCCAGAACAGGATGATTGTGAGGAGGCATTGGAGTACTGTCAGGAGCTAGTAGATGTGTATGAACCACCATTAGGTAGTGGATTAGTTGATGGTGAAGATGAGAATTATGATATAGACGCATACCATGATGAAGACGAAGATTAGATACTAGAAGTAAAGAAGGTTTAAGATATCATACTGCATTCGGCTCCTCTCTCCTATAATATTGTCTAAGTATGGAGCAGTATATCTTGAATGTATTACCCTCATATCCTTCTTGATATAGCAAGGGTCAACCTTCGAGTATGCCTAGGATTCAACAAAGACTCCCAAGTAAAAAATAATCTCGCCCCCGGACACGACCAAAAAGATCAACAACAGAACAAAGTTAGCAACTAGGTACTACAAACAAAACATGCAGGTGAGTGTTTATGGGATGGATAGGGCGTAATATATGTGTTGTTATTTTATTTGTGAGGGTGGCGCGTGCGGCGGTGGTTTTATTTCATCGGCGTTGTAATAAAAAATAACGAAGTGGGATTGTTCAACCACAAAACAGCCCAACCGTGGACAATGTGTTTATTATATGTATTGTTGGATTAAGTGGAATCGGTTGTAATTATTTGGAGAGGGTGTATTAATATGGGTAATATGTTGGTTATTTTTAGAGAGGGTGGGGAGTATTGGATAGATGATAAGGTGGCCGTGGACAATTCTCGACTTTGGTGGCAATTTGACACGTTTGAGAATTATACTGTGAAACCCTCCGCCGTGGATTAAATACTTCCAATTTATTTGGTTGGATTAATTAATTGGAGGGGTTTGGTTAGTGGGGGTGGATTGGGAAGCAGGTGGCGTATATATTTAAGGATGGTATACCTTGGTCGGTTCATGCAGTTGAGGGCCTCTCTATTTATTTATTTATCAGTGCATGGTGCTATTGGATTAATAAATACCCCGCCCTCTTTTATTACGGATGCGGACGATATGTGGATAAATTTCGATGTGATATTGTTTTATTCATATCCGATAAATGTACTCACAATTATTCCCAATTAATTCACACCACAGATTTTCGTAAAAACACTCACCGGTAAGACTATCACCCTTGATGTCGAACCCTCCGATACCATTGACAACGTCAAGACCAAGATCCAGGACAAGGAAGGTATTCCTCCTGATCAACAGCGTCTTATCTTCGCCGGTAAGCAACTTGAGGACGGCCGTACTTTGAGTGATTACAACATCCAAAAGGAATCTACTCTCCATTTGGTCCTTCGTCTTCGTGGTGGTATGCAAATCTTCGTTAAGACTCTTACGGGTAAAACCATTACTCTTGACGTTGAGCCTTCCGATACCATTGACAACGTTAAGACCAAGATCCAGGACAAGGAAGGTATTCCTCCTGATCAACAGCGTCTTATCTTCGCCGGTAAGCAACTTGAGGACGGCCGTACTTTGAGTGATTACAACATCCAAAAGGAATCTACTCTCCATTTGGTCCTTCGTCTTCGTGGTGGTATGCAAATCTTCGTTAAGACTCTTACGGGTAAAACCATTACTCTTGACGTTGAGCCTTCCGATACCATTGACAACGTTAAGACCAAGATTCAGGACAAGGAAGGTATTCCTCCTGATCAACAGCGTCTTATCTTTGCCGGAAAGCAGTTGGAAGATGGCCGTACTCTCTCCGATTACAACATCCAAAAGGAATCTACACTCCATTTGGTCCTTCGTCTTCGTGGTGGTATGCAAATCTTTGTCAAGACTTTGACAGGAAAGACTATCACCCTTGACGTTGAGCCTTCGGACACCATTGACAATGTCAAGACTAAGATCCAGGACAAGGAGGGAATCCCCCCTGATCAACAGCGTTTGATCTTTGCTGGAAAGCAGCTTGAGGATGGCCGTACTCTTTCGGATTACAACATCCAGAAGGAATCAACCCTCCACTTGGTTCTTCGTCTTCGCGGAGGAAACAACCAAAACTAAGTTGTTTGTTGGCAGCTGTGCTTTAGGTACCTCGCATGCTGGTAGTGCCAATCCGGAGGCCCCTTTCTCTTCTTCTATTTGGTGGAGGATAAAATAATGTCTGGTAAATCAAAACAATGTTTCTGCTATCATAACTACTGGATTAATATGAACTTATTTTGAGATTGACTCTAGTAGCTCTCTTAATCGGCCTTGATTTATTAATTAATCTCCTATTCTCTTCAGTTCGTCAAGTAATATCTCGGCATCTCTTGTGTAATGATACAGCAACTGGGCATCGGTATATTTCCACTTCTCTCTGCCGACAGTGATACAATCTCGTAGCTGTATCCACGGCTTCAACGTCTCATCGACCTTACTCCACTCACTGCCGCTACTTATTGTTTCAAAGTACTCTGCAATTTCAGCCCACGATTTGTTTAATGTTGCTGCATAACCTATATCATTTGATGAGCTCATTTGTAAAGCATAGTCGAAGACTTTCTTGGCTGCTTTGCTTTCCTCTTCTGATACTGGACAAGGACACGGAGGTGGAGTAGGAGGTATATCAGCAACTCCACAAGTACTCTTTGTTTGAAAAACTACAACTACTCTAAATGCCGTCCATGTACCATACTCTGGATGTACACAAAGTTTTGTAGCATCATCGTCATGCCAATATTCTCCTGTAGTAGTCGCAACTCTTTGCATCGATACCAAAAACGAATCTGATGCATCGTTGAAACAGTGATTACTCTTATCCTCAACACTTACAGAATCAGTTGTATTTGTAGAGTCATCACCTGTGTCAACATCTACCTTTTGACTTTTACCATTCGACCAAAACAGCTGATATGAACTAATATCGGATTGTTCTTTACTACAACATTGTTTGATTGTATCCGTAATGGATGATTGCGCAAAAGTATCAAACGGACTTGCAATTTGTGCCAAAGCTTGTTCATCTGATATAATACTACCATCTTTCTTCTGTTCATCCACTTGTGTTGATAACCAATTGAGAAATACTGGCCATATACTTTTCGTATTCCCAATCAACAGAGCATTATATATTCTTCCTTCTCCATCGTCAAATGATAATGGTTCTGGTAATAATTTGAGTGTTCCACTTTCTACAAGGCCTTCACTTATTATCAAATTGTTATACCAAGATGTATGTATTGGATGACACAGATCAAAACCTCTATTTACTAACTCTCTTTGGATATCATCGCATACCATGCCACCGCTTTGTATGGGTAAACATAGACTTCATCAACTTTTAAACTCTCATAGTAAAGGTCGATACGTAGACCCCCAACCAACTAAAGAATCGCCTAATCGCCCAAGAAATTATGATGACGGTAGGTAGCATTTATGATAAAGAAGAAATAAACAAACATGGCACGGCAGAAACCATAGACCAGTAGCATCTACTTTTATTTAGTGGATTGGATTAGAAGTTGTCGGTAGATTAACCTTTCGTATGGTGATCATTCGAGGAATTACTCGGCGTTGTTCGAGAAAACAGATGATTTCATATACAACACAATTTTGTGAACATATTATATGCAGCAATAAGGTACCATGTACATTAACAACACCATCACAAAATAATAATGTTCGATGTTACTTTACAAATACAGATCAAATGAAAAAGAGTGACCCTTTTGCAGCTCTTGGATTGCAGTGGGGAGCAACAGCAACAGAGATTAAAGATGCCTATAGACGATTAGCTCGTGAGCTGCATCCCGATGTTTCAAAGTTAGAACCATCGATTGCATTAGATCAATTTAGAATAGTAAAGGAAGCCTATGATAAGCTCATGAACAATAAAAGTAATGCAGGCATGCATAGAACTGATATTTGGGAAGAATGGTCATTTCAGATTTGGCGTAATTCAGATATAATTGCACAAGAGCGTACTGATGTGGCGGGCGTATCTAAGAAAAGACCATTGAAGCCTGCTGAATCAATAAAGAGAAAGTCATGGGGAATTGCATCTCTCGGTCATCCAGATGGAAGAGGAACAGTTCCAGGCCGGGGAGAGTACTTAGCAAGTGGAGATATCAAGAGAAGTTCAACAGTAGGTAACATTGGGAATAGTAAGTGGGTTTCAAAGAAGAAGGACTTTCAACCATACACTCCACAAGAAGGAGCAATGAAGGGCGTGAGTCAGTATAGAAACAAAAAGAGAGCGCAATCGACTTCAAAGGATGATACATCAACGTGAGATTTTCATATAGTAACAGCAAGTAAATACTCATATTACATTGTGTCTCCTCTTAAGATAACAATCACATCGCCCGACTCATAAACTCAATCTGATATCAATGATCTTCTCCTTAATGCCTCGGCCACAGCTGCATCTGCATTCAAGGCAAATGTTAGCAGTTCACCTTCATATCGACTAGTATCAATCAATTCTTTCAATTCAGCCGCAGTACCTTTGAATTCTTCTCCATTGAAATGAGAGACGACATCCCCTTTCACAACACCTTGTCTTCCCATTTCTTTATTGATTGATGCGATTATCACACGAGGTCTTTCAATGTCAATATATCCCTTGCCCTTTGTTTTAGAATTGTCAGATGATCCGGCATCGATCACTCGTCGTATACCGCTGCTTTCAGCATGTTGTTTTGAGATGGTGACCTTACTACTTAACAGACTACTCCTGACTGTAATCTTGGAATAGGCATCAAGTACGGTGCCGTTCCAAGTATCATCTACAAAGGTGCATGAGAAGTCTTTCGCTGTACTTGACACAACTTCTACATACTTTGGCATCCTTAGCGGCAGTGGGTGTGATTTCATGTACTGCATTTGTTGTTTCATTTCGATATCAACGAGCTGTTTTTTGTTTCTCTTCCCTCCGGCAATTGTCTTCAACTGAGATGCCACCACACCTACGGTGTTCCTTCCTTCTTTTTCAGCTTCAATCTTACGCGCCTCATTTCCTTCTTTGATCAATTCGGAAATGCTTGCCAATACACTTCTTTGTGCTGTTGGTTGACGAATTAGCATACTCTTCTTACGCTTCATGCTTGGCTTAATACCTTGCTTCGCTGTTAGGCTAACATAGTGCATTATTTCAGTGGCTACTGCCAATTTGTTTGAATCTCCCGATATGAACTGTGAAGTGACGAACTGCTTTTCTTGCTCCGTCATGAAGCCATCTAAACCAGAGAGGAGTGTTAAATCTGCCGGTACATCTTCCAAGTTAACTTCATCCTCATCTATTGTTGATGTACTCAAATCTATTTGACTATGATGACGAAATACAAATGACTTGTGTGGACCATTATCGATTGAAATTTCAACCCCTTCTTCATCATCAAATGACCACACAGACTCTTGTCTCATACTTTCAGCAGATATACTAGCACTTTTACCAAGATAAAAGTCAAGACTTTTATCCCTACCGAAGAACTCATCTTCTCTTTGCTTTGCTTCCTCAATTGCATTTGATATATCCACATCATCCTTTAATGCCGTTTGAAATCTTAATTCACTTGCTGGTAACTTTGTTTCATCTACAATCTCATTATTATTTGTATCCTTAAGTCTCTTATCAACTTTTCTTAGCAGTATAGTATCTCGAATGCTTGGGCCTAAATTTGATCTGCAATTGGGACAGTGCAGAAATACTTTAAATGTATTGCCATCACTTGCTTCGGTTGATTCATCCTTTGTTGCTTGAATCATACGCTGAAGACAATCGAGACAGCAATTGAAATTGCAATGTTGTGATGAACATTGTATTCGATGGGTATTATCATATGGTAGGAGTGGTAGGAGACATATTGGACAATCTGATTCTTCTGAGCTCATGTTAATTTTGATGCACCGACTTGCAACTTGAATTGTGTGATAAATATCAAGACTTCGGATATCTGAGTACCAACATTAGAAAGAGCAATACAAACTGCTCAAGTGACTACACTGGCGGTATACGAATCGATCTTTCCATTGAATTATACCACTTACCTACTACGATAGGTACAACAAAACTAACTAGCTAGGTACTAATAACAAAAATTTATTGTTCCAATTAATACTAAAAGACTCCCATCCCAATTGCAATCCGTCGCGGAAGTACCACCATCATAAGATATAATTATTTCAAACCTGGTAATAAAGCCGATACAACTTTCATCTTTAATTCGGTCGGCAGTAAAGCCGCCATAATACTGTGGATTTAATTAGCAGTATAAATATGATAAATTCTTATGTCATTTGCACTCTCATAAAAAAAAACTTGGGCAAAGAGGGCAAAATCACTTCATCATATTCGTATTATTACTTATCATAGATACCGACTTCCATTGCAATACAATTACGCCAATAGTATAATATATAATACCATTATGAGTAGTGATAGTGATGATCAAATATACCAGGATGACGATGATGAGTCGTCCTTTGATGCTTTGATATCAGGAGGATACCAATCTAAATCTAAGAGTAGATCAAGACGATCTTCTTCCAAGGCACCAGTTTATAAAGATTCAAGTAGTGAGGAGGAATATAACGATAATAGTGAAGATTCGGATGATAGTGATGTTGAAATAATTGATAGTGATGATAATGATAAGAAAATGCCTGCAAAGAAAAAGAAGACGGCACCACCACCAAAGTCATCTGCAAAGAAAACAAGTGCACCCAAGAAGAAGTCTCCTGCACCGATCAAACCTCAAACCAAAAAGAGTCCACCTCGTAAGAAAGTTCTACTAACTCTTGATGACAGTGATGATGGCGATAAAAAGATATCTGCCGCAGCTAGTAGTGCTAGCGCTGCCAAGCCTAAAGCAAAAAGCAACAACACAACAGATGCAACACAAAGTAATGAAGGTATTGAAGTTATCATTCCACATGCTCTACTAAATAAACATCAGGGTACGGGTAAAAATGAATGCACAATGCTAGTTCAAGTTAATGAGAATAATGATGAAAAGACTTCGCATCATTTAGACTTTCATGGACAGAGTGGTGCTATTGGTAGGTTTGAGTCTGATTCCGATGGAGGTGAGTCTTTGTTACTTCAGTATTTTTATAGTTTCTTTATGAGATGTCATATCTAACTACCGTATCGTACATAAATATACATAGTCATACTCGATCTAAAGGGATATCAATATCGAGGAGTCATTCGACCAGGGCCCACAGCAATGATTGTAGCACTGAACAGAGATGGAAAGTTAAAAGTCGAAGCAATCACAGATGAATTTGTAACACTTGATACCAATACCAAAACTGATGTCATGGCTAAATTGGATGCTGTTGTAAAAGGTGATATGGATGAATCATATATGTATCAAGAGATTAATGTAAATAAAAAGAAGAAGGGAAAGGATGATGAAGAAGATGGTACTAAGAAGATTGGAAAGAAAAGAGCAGCTAGTACAGGCGGAGCAAAGGGAAATGCCACGAAGAAAAGAAAGGTAAAGTAATCAGGATGATATCGAGGTAAGATGATTCTACATATAATATTATAAGATGAGGCAAATCCTTAGTTTATAATATCAAAGTGCATAAGTTTGTTAAGGTCAAACTCATATAGTACTTGAAAAGACAGTCACCAAGATAGCTTTGAAGCATCGTTGAATTCATGGGGTCGAATCATTTCAACTGCGTTATTCCAAAGATCCTCACGCACGCTCTCGGGCGTCCCTCCGTTTTTGTATGGTTCACTACGCTCAATACACATACGAGTGACAGTCGATTGGCATACAGCAACAAGCACGTCCCGCGTCTCCTTCTTGAGTGTATCTTTTCTGCCCAACCATTTCCAATCTACCAAACACAGATTACTTACACGTTCAGATGCACCAAGACGGTTGGAAATTCTAGTTTCCTCATTAGACCAGGGTGTGACTACCTTTGTGACCATGCCGATGACATAAATCGGGCCCATATATTTACCGTCAGGTTTTAACCTTGCCGGTGTATGTGGACAATTTTTATATTCGTGACGCATTATGACAAAGCTTCCGGTTGTAGCCTCCTTTAGCCACATTGCTATTTGGCTTGCACCGCCGTTTCGTTTTTTCTCATCATCTTCCCAATCTAGCCAGAACTCATCTTCAATCAGCGCCTGTCTGACTTGACTCTGTGTTAAGGTGCCCAGTTGTTGAATAATTTTAGGTAAAACGATTTCATAACAGGGTGTAGCCACTCCCAATTTAATAAACAAGCCAAAGCCTTCATTCCTCTTCTTGCTACTACTAAGAAATGCATTTAAATGAAAGATTGGTTGGGTCATAAATGATTCTTTCGTGAATCTATCCGCAACAGATAGTAGCTGAACCTCATCGTTACTGCTCAAATCTCTATCATCAGAAGACTTTCTTCTTTTACTTGGATGCTTGGCTTCACTTTCTTGATCTGCCTTTGAGAAATGAGAGTCGTCGTCCGTATCTTCCTCTTCCTTTTTGAGTTCTTTCTTAATCATTATATCTTCCCCACCTGAAAAATTCTCATCATCCGTCTCTTCTTCTTCTTGTTTGACTTCTCTCTTAATACTCTTAGCTGGCAGTGACTTGACAAATAGCCAGTGATAGTCATCGGGATTGTTTAGATCCGACTTCTTGGTCTGCATACCTTTGGTGCGCACAACATGAGCATCATATGCCTTGTGTGCATCTGATAGGAGAGAATAAGAATGCATTTTCTCATTAATCTTGACTTCATACCAGCCAATCTTGCTTGCCCATTCGTCACTAGATGCAATATCAATTGCCGCCATTACTCCTTTACCTCGCCCCTTTCCCATTACTTCAAACTGTGTCCTAAGAATAGTATCCTCTTTTGATGAAATATACAAATCACTCAAAGCTTCAATCTTATCTCCGTCGTCAAATGCAACATTATACAAGCGGACTGGCCCATATAGCGAGGATCCAACTTCATTGAAAGATGTAACTTTTCCGGGATATAATCGCGGTTCCTTCTTTCTTTTTGGGTCTTCCTTAGGATCCCACCAGCCGGCATATACTTCTTCTCCAACTTCAAATAGTGGTTTGAGATCCTTCTTTTTCTTTGGGGAAGGTCCTGATGGTGATACAAACTTTATATTCTTTCTAGAGGGAGAAGCTATACCTCGTTTTGGAGTCTCCGTCTTCACCTCTCTTTTAACATTGATCTCCTTCTTCACTTTTACTTCCTGTTTCACCTTCTTTTTGCTTGCCACTGCTGCTGGTTTGATATCCAAATTGTTATCAGACTCCTCTTCGCCGGATGATTCGAGATTGATGACGTCTTGTTTACTTTTCTTCTCGCTCTTTACAGTACCACCCATTGCTGAATCTGCCTTGATAGTCCCCTCTACATAAAATGTACCCCGTCTGCAGAAGCATGCTACTTCAATCAATTGGGTTTGATTTTGTAAACTGGCAATGTTTGTGATACATGATGTACACACAGTACATGAGCATGTGCCTCGTAAAAAGGTAATATCGGGTGAATCTGAATAACTCTTATTGCAATTTTGACATGGCCATTGCAATGGAGATAGTATAGTTGATGCCATATTATATGGTAAGATATTAAGATCTGGTCGAAGCAGAATATCAAACTCTAAGGATACCTACCGAATGGGTAGAGCAGAGATTATTTGAAGCCCAACACTAACCGGCCATTCAAATAATGCTTATTAACCCTGTACAAATGACTATTCAATCCTCCTAACCTAGCACAAACACCGAGATATTATCACAGTGTATCACTGGCATTTGCAAACACCACTTTTCGTTTAGACTAGTCACTTGAAAATAAAATAGCAAAATTAAGCCAAAATTACACAATATAATTAACGAGTCGTCATTCAATATTCGGCGTAACAATACAAAATTACATCTATAAATTCATCTGATCATATCGAACAATCGTGTGTGTCGGCACATTATATACCGCCCTCTCTAGTAAGATATCATCGTCGCAATTACGCCAGCCCGGGCTATTGCATCACAACAAAATTCACCAAACCCAAGGCATATAGTGGAAAAGGACTAATAATTTCAATTGATAAGAGCTCGTAATATCTGTAGGCCGCGGTTAATTCAGGTGTACCGTCAATATCAATAGTAAATAGTAATAGATTGTCTCAGATTGAATATATCAACATTAAATTAACACTTAACAACAACAATAATAATTAATTAATCCCGTTTAATCCAGGTGTACCGTCGATTAATGCAATAACCAATCAATAGCAAATTATAGCAAAGATTGTCTCGATTGAATACATCAACAAATTAACATTAAACAACAAAATAATTATTTATCCCTTTTATGGCTCCATTATATCAATAAAGAAGCCTCAATAACAACAATAACAACAATAATAATGTCAACAAGCAATTGCAAAGGTTCCCGACCTGTTGATGAGATTGGTAAGTCGTCTCAAGAGACCACTGCTAAGGACGTAGAGGGTGCACCTCAAGAAGCTGGTGCCACATCTCCAATTGGAGTTACCTCGAAAGCTAGTGATGCTAGTCCTGCACGTCATGAGGCGGCGGGTGGGGGATAGTCGACACCAGCTACCCTTCTGATAAGTCTACGGGAAGGGTACAGCGACAAGCGTCATGTAGACGGGGTAGTAATAATGTTGGGC
>Ga0214480_101050_pt1 | contig 12704 bp, 9 predicted proteins | sample M1_20Mar14CPVII9_3_FD_165042 | JGI IMG/M metagenome (GOLD analysis project Ga0214480, IMG submission 165042) | Marine eukaryotic communities from Monterey Bay, California, United States - M1_20Mar14CPVII9sort6BwellE17 | ecosystem: Environmental > Aquatic > Marine > Unclassified | place: USA... | reverse complement strand
CCTGGTATGTTTGTACTCTTTAGGAAGTATATTCGACCAACAAGAGTTGTTATATTCAAGTATGTTGACAAATCCTCATCTGCAAGGGTATTAGAAGGAGGTTATAGTAGTAGAGCAAAGAAGACGGGTTCATTCTTCTCAGAGGATTATCAAAAGAGATACTTTCCACCAAATGTGGGCAGGTCGAGAGACGACGAGTTTACAATGGCATCCGGATCGTTCTCAATAATATGATGAAGCTGAGGTGTAATTTTGGATTAGTAGGTACTTGTGGCGTGGGAGCAGTGCGTATATAATTATTTGTAGAAGTAAAGTTTCATATTAGTTAAATGTTGTTTCATGGTATTTCAAGGACTACTTTCTACTACTTCTTTCTACTTGCAATGCTGCCTGCTGCACTTTCTAATTATAATCTCCCCATTGCCATCTCCAGATCCATCTTAGACTTAATATCCACACCTTTGTTCGTTTAATCCGAGAAGCCTCCACACTTGTCTTTAACCTCTTCAAACGATATATTCCTCTCTTTTCCTGCAAAATCATTATCCTCTGTAAGGAATAACATACAGTGACACTCGTGCCTTTCTCTCATGGGTACACAAGGACAATTCCAATACCCTTCCTTTGCCTCTGCCTCTTTATCTTCATAAAATCTACAAGGACATAAAGGTTTGCCAAGCTTAACTTTATGTTCGGCCAGTCCCTTAATTACAACAGCAGGGATACTCTTGTCTTCACAATAATATGTGCCGGTGTTCTCAGCATACTTATTTGAGAATGAAGTCATTGCTTTTAGTGCCTTTTCCATTGCAACCTCACGTTCTTCATCTGTCATGTCTGCATCTTTTGCTGCATGTAGGCTTATGCAATTATTGATGTTGATGGTTCGCATATTATTATTGTTGATGTATGATGTTTGTTGATGTGTTGCAAAGCCATTAACTGATAATATACTCATTAGGAATGGACATATCATTATTATAACTTTTCTAATAAGGGAAATCATCGTATCTCTGTAGTTTTATAATGGGGGAGATTCTTGAGGTAGGTTAGCATCAAAGTTGAGAACTAAGGTTTATGTTGATTGGTATCCTGAAAATGTAGACAATATTTTGGTTCAACCGCAACGAACTGATAATACTACTATAGAAGAAGAGTAGTAGTTATGGCAAAGGAGGAGGCTTATGGGTGTAAACAAGCACAATAGAAATGATGGTGATGGCAAAAGTTGTCGAAAATGAGTAGAGGAAAGATTTAGGATACCATTCGGGTATCTTTTTATTCACCGAAGGATTGATACATAGTCAATGCTTGCAAGCAGAAGTCATACATGATAGGTAGAAGAAGCTGCCACACTCGATCATTAAACTATTATTTGTTGCTTTGTATCACAATTGAATTCGGTGGAAGTAACATATTGAGATTAGAAACATGCAACAAACATGTTCTTGTTCTTGTATCACCTTGATGTCAACACTTATGATATTATTATGTATTGGTGAAGTCAATAGTAGTGGTCAAAACAGTTGTCCGTGTATAGATGAAGTGCCACCATTGACTGTAGAAGATGAAGCCATTGCAATATCTTGGGGCATAAATAACATATCAAATTATGGATTGGGATGTGATAAACATGATCAAAAGTACAACAACTTATATTGCCAAGGCAACGATACAACTCCAAGTTTATGTAAATCAGAATTCTGCTATGTTGATCCTTTAGATTGTAACCTACCTAACAGGCAAAGTCATAGATTTCCATCATCTCCGAGATACTTTTCATTTGCAACTTGCGGGTATACGGACGAATGGTCGAGAGATCCTATTAGACTGCAAGGTAAAGTGTTGCAGGGAGTTTTAATTGACAATCACAGGGGGTATGAAGGCACTATATTATATGATAAGAATGACGAGTATATAGACGATATTCCATATGATGGTCGGGGTGTTATACAATTTCATGACAACAAACAATATTACGGAACGGTGATTGATTTAATGAATCACCTTGTTAATCAGACATCATTAAACTTTACAATTAACTTCACAGTCATCCCGGATATATCAAAGAAACATGCCAATAACCATCAACCCTTTATTGATGCTGATGAGAATATGGAACACGCGGAATGTGTCTATGCTGCTGGCACATCTGCGGTTGATTTATGCATAGGTTCATTTACGAAGAATCGACACAGAAATGCAGTCTGTGATTTTTTAGAGATGGGTGTTTCAGTCGAGTATCTAGTAGTATCAATATCAGAGCCTGAGACAACGGGTGAATTGATTTCTAGTATCTTTGCCCCATTCAGCCCTGCACTTTGGGGAGTGACTTTTGCAGTACTAATCATATTGAGCTTATTGTTTAGTATACAAGAAGCTCCGAGAGACTGGTGGCTGAGATTTAAAGAGACTCCTGGAAGTAGCATTGCTCATGCTACATACAATGCTCTCCTTCGATTTTGGGCACATGAGACTCTACTACCATCAGGAAAGTCCGCGTTTGTATTGTTTTGTCATGTGAATTTATGTGTTCAATATGAAGCCTAAGTGTTTTGGCCACTTCAGTTGAACTTAGGTTTCTTTTATTTGATTGTCTTTGCCAGCCACACATACTAACATATATTATAATCTCCCCCCTTTCATCAGATGGAAGAGTAGAGGATGGTGGTACTTGGGCTGGCAGGTTCACTTTGCTGGCAATTGGTGTACAAATCTTACTCACAGGGGCATCGTATACAGCGAACCTGACAAACTACCTTGTTAGAAATGGATTTGGAACTTCTATCACTAGTATTGACCAAGCTATTGCAGAGAAGTTTAGAATTTGTATTCTTCAGAACAGAGTCAACATCTTACAAGGGATATATGGCAATAAGATCAGAAATGTGACAGTTGATAGTCGAAGTGATTTACTAGTCGGGATGGACGACGGTCTCTGTGACGCTGCAATAGTTGGGATTGAAGAGATGCATGCTTATCATGGGAAAGGGGAGCACTGTACAAAAGAACGAGTGGGAGATCCTGTGTTAGAGATGCCTTGGGGTATACCAGTGTCTGAGGAGTATGTGCTGCCATTGGAAACAATTATATCGGAAGTGTTTCAACAGGGAGTATGGGGCAATATATCAGCAGTACACGAGCCACAAAGTATGTGCCACGAAGAGATGATTGATTTTGATACAGGATCATTGACACCAAAGCATCTATCGGGAGCTTATGTATTGTCGGCTGTGTTAGTCGCAACAGGGATCATCGTTGGTGCCATATCGAAGAGCAAACCTAATGTACTTCCGGAGGATGAACACTCGGCTCGTATGGACGATATATATGCTGCAGTTGCAAAACTTACAGAGAAGATGGAATCTCTTGAAGAGAAGGCATTAACCGACGACTCTCTGAGGGAAATTCTAAGTTCAGAAGATAGAGATGTGAAGGCGAGAAAAGTAATGTCAGGATATTTTTAGGAGAGAATTGTGCACTAAACTTAAACTATGAGAGACTATAGAGACAATGAGAGAAGAGGAGAACTGATATTGACAGGGACAAAGTAAGATAAGATAGGAAAACAGCTAATTAAGCTTAATGATATGCGTAATCAGTCTCTATCTGTAATCAGTCCCAGCTGCTTTATTAGTTAGGTAGACTCTTCGTATTATTTGCCGTTCTATCGCTAAACATTCATTTCATTCAGCAATCTCTTTTCATGAAAGATTGCCTCAAGTTGTTATGTAACATCGTTGCAATATGCAGTCAATAATACGGGTAACATTATTTGCAATTTATGCATTCATTCCTTATTCATGTGGGTTCAATTTGGTACCACCATCGGCCGTCACTTCATCCATAAAATATAACACTTATATGTCTTTAAGTATGATGAGTAATGATGGTTACCAATCCTCTCTTATAGATGATACCGATCTTTTATCAGATGATATTGCAACTTCTACACGGCGTAACTTCTTTACATCAATAGTATCTTCTGCTGTCATGATATCATCGCTACCAACATCAGTCAATGCCGAAGATAAAAGATCTACAATTGATGCCACAATTACCGATAAAATATTCATCGAATTTAAAGGTTTATCAGCTCCTTCTGAACCAAATGATCGGATAGTTATTGGATTATTTGGTAATGATGCCTCTCAGCCTGTTTCAATACTGAAACAAGTGGTCACTCCACAAGGGTATAAATCAAAGTGTAAACCATTGGACACTACGAGAACTTTTGAAAAAGAACAGCTAGAGGCAAATAAAGTGTATAATAATTGTATAGAGAAGGAGGATACTGTCGGTGTGAATTATGAGTATTCAACGGTATGGCGAGTAGTTCAGGATGAACGATTGGATATTGGTGCAGTCTCGGGGAAATTTATAGCAAGAGAGCCTCCCAACTTTGAGGATAAACAAAGTGGATTGAAGCATGACGAGAAAGGAGTTGTCTCTGTTAGAAGGGGAAACGAATCAGGTTATGGGTTTACAATATTCCCAGGAGGTAATGCACAGACGTTAGACGACGAGAATGTAGTTGTCGGTCGTGTAATTGAAGGTATGGATGTTGTGGATAAATTGAATTCCATACCAGTTGTGAAAAATGCTCTGGCAGGGAATAAGAAGAAGACGGCACCGAGCAGAGCCTGTCGTTATGGGGGTAATGAGTTGTTCTGCAATGAGCAAAAGCCACTAAAGAAAGTTACACTGGATAAGACGGGTATTCTCTAGAGCTAGAGGAGAGGGGTACATAGCTATCTACAAGGGGAATATCTGCAAATGATTTAAGAGCAGAGTAAGTTAAGTTATCTTGGTGCTCATTTGACCTGTACGAGACATAATCTTCTTCCTTGGCAAACTCTTTACTATACCAGAAGCAAAGAAGAATCATCGAGATCGAGTACTCACACTAGAAAGAAGTTCCTAGGGTGCAAGAAACTATCGATCCGATGAGAACTCCAACTCTTTGTCGTGTGACAACAACAAGAAGACCGACCTATCCCACAAATCAAGAACACCATGATCCCATCAACAACAAGAAGTGGAAGATAGTTCACATAAAATATCAGTAAGCAACAATCAAACATCAAATAACCGATACAACAAAGAAAACATCATATAATGAAACTGGTCACTGTCCTATTAATATGCACCGGTGTCTCAGCAGTTGGTAAGTGTATTTGTATTCTGCTAAAGTATGGTATATTAGACTCATTCGATTAATGCTCATGTTCTCTCCCATTTTATTTGCTAGCTGGAAACACATTACGAGGCACAGAGCGCAGGCTCACGACGACATCATCATCAAGTGACTCTTCTCCTTCCCGACGTGGACGACGTGGACGTACAAGGACTGTAGCTTTACATCTTAAACAAGACAACGACCGTACTATAGACTGTGCCCTTGATATGGAATACAAACTGGAAAGCATGGGCTTCGATGTCAAGATAGATGGTGATAGTAGCTCAAGTAGATCTGGAAGTAGGTCTAGTAGCAACAAGAGCAAGTCGAGTAGTAAAAGTAAAAGAAAGAGTGGTACTCGTAGACTCAATAAGAGCACAGGAACAACAAGCAGTAGTACATCCCGATCAACGAGGAGGAATAAACGAACCCTAGACTTTACTCTCCGAGATGGTGACTACTGTGATGATGACTTTGGAGATCTTATGCGGACTCTATTACGAGGTGGATTCACTAACAGTAGCAGTAGTACCAGTTCTAGCTCATCAAACGATAAGAAGAAACGCTCGGGTGGTACCAATGGAAGCACCGACAAGACTGAGAAGTCGAAGCCGAAGACTACTGGAACAAGAGTCTAGACCCCTTTTGAAATGATCAGACCTTGCACAAGATCGTTATTGAAAATTCGAGCACAGTTGTTACCCCCCTCTCTCTCTCTTCGCCTAGTATGTTGTTCAGCATTGCCAAAATCAACATATCGAACCATATATAGCTTGTTTTGGACTGCTCGATAGTTACATGTTACTTTTATGATACTTGCAAGGTTACTTATACAGTTGGGATATAAACATAAATAGACAATTATATTTACATTAAAGCGTAAATCTCCAACACTGTCATATATTTATTGACACATACACATAAAGTTCGGTTATCTCAATCTCCATATCCCACGCCATCAAGCAGAACTATACAAGAATCCAGCAACTACATATGCCACAGTAACCAAGTAGGATCCGCTTGTCATTCCAACACTACTTGTTGAATCATCAACAGCCTGTTCTGTAAAAGGATTGGATTCGTCTGAAGGAGTTTGTTCAAGAGGAGTTTCTTCTGGAGTGGTACTATCGGTTGTTGCTGCTGTATCATTGTATGGAGCATAACCAAACCTTGTAGGTGGCATAGTTGTAATAGGATCAACGGGTGCAGACGTAACTGGTGCTGGAGAAGGAGCTTGTGTAACTGGAGAAAGAGACGGACTCTTTGAGGGTTTTAATGTTGGTGACTTTGATGGTTCTGCAGTAGTTGGTGCTTGTGTGATGGCTATTGCTTCCTCAGTGTCTCCACGATAACACAATCCCCCAAATGCTGCTAATGATACATCATACGTTAATGTATCAATTTGTCCCTGACCTGCTGTTACTGGTATATTAGTCCATAAACAACATACTTGTTGACCATCTACACATTTATAAGCTAACCTATCTCCTGGACATAGATTGTCATTACTACTACAAGTTACCTTTGGAGGTCCCTTGGGTACTTCTTCGGGTTCAGGCGGAGCTACTGTTGTGGTCATAATAATATCTTCTGTACTATCGACAGAGTCTTCTCCTTCGTCTACCATATCAGTGACAGGTGGTGAAACAGTTGTTGTCGGTACTTCTGGTACTTCTCCCCCTGTACGAACACAGGTTGTTCCATCTTTAGATACATCTGCAGTGAGTTGATCAATTTGATTCTGAGATGCAGAGGGAGGTATACCCGACCATAAACAACAAAGTTGTTGTCCTGATGGGCAAGTGTAGGATAACCTATCAGTAGGACATGTGTTATCGTTGGTATTACAAGATACACTTGCTCCGTTTGTACTGTTGATAATAGTAAAGAAGACAGCAGTAGCTGTTGTTATATATTGGGAAGAGAAAATCATGGTTGCAATATCTAACTGAATGATAAGATTATGCAAGCAAATCAAGAAGACCAATCAAGCTTATCAATCCTAAGTAATTAACCAATAGACAGTTAGTAGTACGATAGTATGCGCAAGGCGGCAAAAGATATTTCGAGGCGGTAAAAAGGAAGAAAGATTGATGTCGCATTGCAAGGTATCCTTTACCATGAGAGTTGCGAGCGACATAAGTTAGTATTGAAAGTGACTTTAAGTCGTCCTCCAAAGAATGTTAATTATCAAGCATCCCAGTCAGTTTATGTATCTTCTACTGCTCCACATCTCCTTCTTCCCTCAATACCTTTCTCCGAGAGCTATCTAGCAGGTCTCGAAACGATATAGTACCAAACATACTTGGTGGTATAGATGGCCTTACCATTTGACTTCTTCTCGACGAATCTGATATCAATGGGGTATCACTTACTGCTCTGGCAGGCATTGAGCATCTAGTCCTAAGCTTTCCTTTCTTCTTACATAAGAATCGGGATGCAAGGGACGGTGAAACTTGGCCCAGATTTGCATATAACACAGCACTGTTTCTCCTCTTCCGTTCTACTAATGATCTATGTTTCAATTGTCGAGTCAAGTTATCGTCTTCTATAGCACCATATCCCTTCTCATCAGTTTTATCTTCTTCTTCTTCCAACTCCTCTTCTTTTGCATCATTATTAGATTCCCATAACACGATTCCACAGCCGAAGAGTACGATAACAACCCCAATGATCGTTCTAATCGACGGTGGATCTTCATTGATAGTATACATAGCAATCACACTTGCATTTAGGGGTTCTGTTAGCATAATCATTGATACTATCAGTGGCTCAAAGTAATAAAGTGATATCATAATGCCGAAGTTGCCTCCTAGATCTGGAAACACCGAATGGAGAATTGCAGCTGGATTTGCTTGTCTATTGATAAAGCCAAAGAAGCCATTATGTATGTCAGTTGAGAAGATATCGACACCATCTCGAAGTGTACCGAGGCATAGAAAGTATGTCGTTATCATCATGCCGACATTGATGACTAATGATAAAGTGATAGGGGAGATTCCACAGGGATTGAGCTTGCGGCATGCAGTCATATAGATCGCCCCGCCAAGTCCACCAAAGGTAGCAATTATCGCCCCTAAACTTTCATTATTATGAGAAATACCATCTTGATCTCCCCCTTCACCACCTGTTGCACAAATGACTGTTCCACTATGCATATGTTTGAGTTTGATTAGGTTAGAAGAGATTATATATGAAATCTTATGCACATTGAACTTACAGCAATGATAGTAATGCCCCAAACATTGTTAGAGCACCTGAGACATATATTAGTGTCAGTGATCGAGTTTTGAATCCATGCAATAAACACATAACTTACCTGGAGCTCTGCAGCTAACAATCGCATATAGTATGAGCCATATCGGTGTTGTATTGCACAAGCACATTACAGCAGCTGAGGAGGCAAACCGTAGAGCAACAACGATAGTATCGTTCAATAATGTCGCCCCAATTACAGCTAATAAAACCAATCCGATGTGAGTAGGAGATAAATTGAAGGGAGTTCTATCATCTCCTATATCGCCTTCATCATTATCATAACCATAATCCTCCAAGATTGATTGTAGAGTATCTCCAATTCCTTGCTCATTAGACTTCTTGGACGACATAATATATGTCTTTTCATCCAAACTATCATCGTCTTCATTGCTTTTCGTACCAGTACCTCCACTATTATTACGGAGATAAAATATCAAACTAATGATTGCAAAGATACAACTCGTGAGTGTTTGTCTCCATAATCCTCTTAAAACCATTGGTGTTTCGTCTGGCAAAGATTTGCAACATGCTGCCGTCGATGCTGCTGCTAATTGAGCACAGATCAAGATGAATACCCCTGTTCCTTTAGATAGATTGGTTTTATCGTTCAATCCTTTGCTTGGTTGCATATCTATTGTGTTGCTTTATGAGCATCAAGGTTTATATTGGTGCTTGAGGCAAGATATTGATAGCATAAAAAAATCTTTGAAACGAATGTCCCATGATACGGTATCTTTGATGTGACATACCGTGACTTCTGATAGATGGTCTATCTTTATCAATACATAGATCCCTTATAAATTTACTCTACTACTTCATCTTCTACCCCCAGAACACGCTGAAAGAACTCATAGAATACAAAGAAGCAACCATTAGCCGGTATCTTATGCAATAATCTTGGTACACTTCCTCTCAAGAATGCCATCGGCCCACCCTCTTCCAATACAGCCATGGCACAAGTTGATATCGATCCACCATAAATAGATGAAGAAACGCCTGTTTGTAACCTTGTCTTGATCACATCCATTGGAGTTGTAAAGTAGCTACCTATTCCACCAGCAGAGGCACCGGCAACCATATCGCGTAACCACCGAGTCTTATCCTCTTCATCCGCCAGTCCTCTGTTCTTCAATACCCAATGTTCTTTGATATATTCATATGATAGTAAAGTAAAGATTGCATAGGGTATATCTCGTACCATTTGAATTGATATCCCACCTAATGGGAAGAATGCTCTCATACCATTATCTTTCCACATGTTTGAGATTGCTGACATTGTAGAGGGATACTGGCCCGTTTGTAATGATTGTTTGATAACTTCATATGGTACTCTTGAGAATGAGGCCACTGTATTACCAATAGCAGCAGAACACATGATTGAAAAGTTCTTAATGACTCCATCAGAACACAATGGTTCTTTCCCATCAACTCGTTCACTACCAAAACATTTCTCCATCGTAGGTGTTATCATTCGTTTACAATATGAATATACACCAAAGTATAACCCTACCGAAGGCATTGATCCTAATGCAGCTACTCCCAATCCTGAATATAAATTCAGTATCCCACCTGGTCTACTTGTGATAATCTTTGTAGCTTCTACAATAGAAATCGATGAATCAGACTGGACATGTTGTTGTACTGTTTTTAACGTATCAAATGGTGCTAGTATTGTTTTGGAACATGCCGCTGCCAAACCAGATGCTAGTGTATTCTTGAGACCATGTGTAATAGCAGTAGATGATTTTGATGTTTGCTTTGATGTTGTTGTCGCAGTAGATGTCGCTGCTTTACCGCCACAAGGAATTGCAAGGACTGACGACTTGTGTGGGTGCACTGATACATCGTTTCTTTTTATAAATAACTTTGCATATGCGCTTTCTATCTGTATTGATATGAGCAATATCGAGAGTAGGAGTATTGTGTTCATATTATTATATGTTACCAAATTGTTATGATATGTTGAGAGTAAAGGTATCTTTGGTTGATTCAGATGATCTAATGATTGCACACCCGTATTAATAATAAATAGGGGGGTAAGCGGAAGAGTGAAATACTGATGATATGATTGTGATACACTGGTTATCGAACCAAGCTTAGCAAGTGTTGATATCATACTGCAAGATCATGGATTGCGTCACGAGCGTTACGGTATGCGTCACGAGCGTCACGAAGCGTTACTTAGCGTCACGATGCGTCACGAGCGTCACGAATGCGTTACGTTTCGTCACGAAGCGTCACGAGATAACAACAAAAAAGCAAGTAAAGCGTCACGATGCGTTACGGAGCGTCACGAGCGTTACGAAAACGTCACGAAGCGTTACGATGCGTCACGGAGCGTCACGATATTATCGTCACGAGCGTCACGAAGGTGGTATCCATGATCTTGCTGTTGTCAATTGACGGTGGGACACGGACAGACGGCATGCAGAAACTCTCATTGCAACTCGCTCAACATCCGTATTTGCTAATAAATTGTGGCGCTGCAGTTGCAAGCAAGCTTCTGTATGATCTATCTTCTTCAGACTGGTTTTATGGCTGCCGCTGGGCTTCAAAGAGTGGTATATCTTCTTCTTGGTGATGGTCATGTGACATAAGTGTAAAAGAAGAGGTGCTGATTTGCTGATTGAAGAATTTATTTTGGTTTGATATGGCACTTCAGCTCTAAGACTTCTTCGAGCATGGATAGCTGACTTATCCGCTCTTTATTATGCTTATACTATCAACCTTTAGCTGATTTCCTCTGTTGCACTTCCAAGGAATGACGACTAGTAAATGCCTCTCGTATCTCAGTCTCAAACAACTCCTGCTTACCAGTCCAGCTTTTACTTTTTGTCGTCGTCGATACAATCACACTTGTACTGTATTGACTCTCTTTGTACTTTGTTGGTCTTAAGTGTTGACTTCCTTCAATGTAACCATGCTCTCTGGGAGGTAGAATAATGTGTGCTTTACAATATGGACTATTAACCAACCGATTGAACGAATCTGATGCAGCTTGATTGACTGTGGACATGAGATGTGTATTATTGTTTGATTCGTCTCCTTCTTTGTTGTCTGCTTGCTTGTGTCTCTTCTTCTTTTTATGTTTCTTCTTGCTTTTCTTTTCATCAGCACTACGAAGAGTTGGTATGATGACAACAAAGGTAACATCGACTTCCTTCTTGCTTTGTATCTCCAACAGCTCATTGATTCTAATACTCATTTTGTCCATTACTCCGGGGCTAAACGGAGGATTGAGTTCATACCACGACCCATCCTGAACCTCAAAAGATGACGAAAAGAAGAAGTCACCATGTGAGCCGAAATGTCCATCTATATCAGGTGAAGGAAAGGCCGAGAAGAATCTAGACATTGAGGAGTTGAAGGGCGATGCAAAGCACTCTATTCCAGATTTGCCTAGCCATTTTGAAAGTACATCAAATACACCCTCATGAATCGCTCCTTGCATTCCTCCACCACGAAAGTCGTTTAGTTGTTGACCTCCTGACAGTGATGAGTAACGAATAACCATTGCAAAAAGGATTGCATGATATGCATGTGTTGCTTGATCTTTTGACATGGATGATGAGTTGTAGGTTGTATCAAACATGGCACGGAGCTTGTGATAATGTGCGGCATTGACCTTTATAACGAATGGCTTCGGTTGTTTGGTATGACTCGTTGTTGCTGTATCATCCTCTTGTTTATCCATACTAGTCGTCTCCTCTGAATGGACATTACGAAATCCTCCAGTTTGAGATGACGGTCGTGATGACTTGCGCTTCTTGGGCACATATATTAATGAACACAACTGATCTTCATTATGCCATTCAATACGAATTTTATCCATATTGTCACTGCTACTTTTCTTCCTCTTCTTCTTGCTACTACTTCCACTTCCAGTAGATGTACCATCTGCAAACTTTTGATATTTACCAAACCGTTGTTCCATATGTTTAATCTCTTTACATGCTTCTGAAACTCGATGGCAGAGCTCTCGTACTACCTCGGTTGCTTTTTGTACATGTTGTTCATGTGTTACTTCTTCTTCATCTGTATCATCTTTAATGCTTTTAGATGATGATACTGCAGCAATTATTTCTTTCAGCAGACGTTGACTTGATGGATCAGTGTCAAGAACCTGACTGGGTAGTATAGGATCAAGACTCTCAAGATCATGTATATTAATACTCTGATTTGACGGTAATCGTTTCTCAGTCTCTATTAACAGCTTGCAATCCTTGTTATACCTTGACTTTTCTCTTTCATACTGTGCATTAACAAC